>Ga0181516_10000018_pt1 | contig 175047 bp, 153 predicted proteins | sample PEATcosm2014_Bin_25_FD_121104 | JGI IMG/M metagenome (GOLD analysis project Ga0181516, IMG submission 121104) | Peatland microbial communities from MTU Mesocosm Facility, Houghton, MI, USA - PEATcosm2014_Bin01_10_metaG | ecosystem: Environmental > Terrestrial > Soil > Wetlands > Peat | place...
CGATTCCAAGCGCAAGTTCGTGGCCACGGGCATCTACTTGATGCGGGTGGTGGTGAAGGTCGACGACGGCGCTGGCCGCGTGTACTACAAGAACCTGCTCTGGAAGTACGGCTGGCTGCACGGGGCGAACTGAGGTCCAACCTACCGCACCCACCTCACCCCTCCCTCGCCATGGGCGAGGGTGTCCCCTCTCCAACAAGTGGAGAGGGGAAAAGCAGCGAGCCCCCTCTACACTTGTTGGAGAGGGGGAATGGGGGTGAGGTGGGAGGGATAACGGTGCAAGCGGGAGTCGATCAGCCCGGCACCACGGCCCTCGTGAGGGCGCGGTGCCCCTTGGTGGTTTCCGCTTCGGCGCGCAGGTAGAGGGCGCCGACGGGCAGGTCCATTCGGTGGCTCCATTCCGCTGCATCGGGAGAGATGTTCTGGAGGAGGTCTTCCTTCCCGCTGCCCTTGATGTGCGCATAGACCCGCACCTCGCGGATCCTCCCGAATTCGGAGGGAGAGGTGGCTCGCAGTTCGATTCCCGACGTGCACCGCTCCTCGGAGTGCACGGCACCGGGCACGCGAAGGGACAGGAAGGGTCCGTCGGAGAGCACCGTGGGAGTGTCCCCTGCCAGCGCCGACCGCACAGACGGTCGCGAAGGATCCGTGTCCAGGTGGATCCAGGTCCGCGCGTGCCCGAAGCGGTGGCTTCGGGTCTGGCGCAACCCGAAAAGGGGCGTGGAGACCTGGGTGGCGCGGTTGAGGTCGCCGTGGGCGTCGTTGCCCGCGATGGGCAGGCGGCGGTTCCCGCGCAGGAGATCCGAAATCCACAGGGCGCGGCCATGACGGAAATCGTCGCCTGGCTTCCCGTTCCAGAACTGCAGGCCGTGCAGGTGGGGAAGGAGGTCGGGAAGGTCCCAGTCGCCGCGCCGGAACACAAGGCGCTGGACGGCGCCGATGCCGGGCTTGGGGTGGGCCGCGAAGGCGGGGGCGCGGCTGCGGCCCGATTCCGACAGGACCTGACCAATGGACAGGTCCGGACGGTTTCGGAATCCGCGCCGCCCTCCGTCGCCCTGGCCGAAAAAGTATTCGGGGTGGTCCACCACGATCAGGTGGACGTTCCGTCCGTCCCTGTTCCCGCAGCTCACCTCTTCGGCGGGGAGCACCACGGAACGCCCCGGGGCGTCCGCGGGAAGGGACGCGCGGAAGGCGCGAAACCGCGCGACAGGATCCGTCGGAACCAGCCAATTTCCGTGTTCCCAGGCGAAATCGTAGGAGTGGTCGGTGGCCGCCCAGAAGCCGAGTCCCTGGCAGTCGGCGGCGCGACGCATGACCTCGGGGTCGCCGCCCCACTCCACCGGGTCCTCGCTCCACGAGGTGTGGCAATGCAGATCCCCCGAGGTCCAACCTTCGGGGAACGGAAGCGGTTTGGACAGGCGAAGCACGGAGAGGCTCGTGGGGGCCAACGTGGGCAGGTTGTGGTTCACGAATTTCCGTCGCCGCCCTTTGGGGGTCTCGATCTCGAAGAGGACGTCGACCAGGTTTTCGCCGGGATCCTGCGTGCCGGTCCAAGGGAGGTCGATCCAGTGGAAGGGCTGGTCCAACCGCAGATCGAAGGTCTTCTCCACCTTCCGCATCTCTCCACCGGCGCGCACCACGACGCGCACGGCGCGCAGCGTCACCGGGAACAGATGGGCGTCGTGCACGCACAGGAACAGGGGAACGTCCTGACCGGGGAGGGCCATCCAAGGAGCGTCCACGATCATTTCCGGCAAGCGCCGGTGCAGGGGCGACCAAGGCAGCCGGAACTTGTAGTGGGTCTCGGCGTAGCCGTTCACGGAATCAAGCTAGGAACCGGCGCAGGTCCGAGGAGCGTCAACTCAGGGACTGGAGGAAATCCTCCACGGTATCGCAGCGGCCGAGCTCGTCGTGGAGCTCGATGAGTTCGTCGGCTCCCACCGGGTGGTCCAGGACCGGATCGCCCGCGGAGTGGACAGCCGGAGGCAAGGCCAGGACGGCTCCTTCCCTCATGCGAACGGCTCCCGTGGCCTCGCGCATCCCGCCGCGTTGGCGAAGGTACCGGAATTCGGAAGGTTCCACCTGGAACGTCTGTCCGTAGTAGGAGACCAGGGGGCTTCCGCAGGAAGGGCAGCTCAGCAGGACGACATTGGTCTCGTCTTCCAGCCGCAGGTCGCACCCGCAGCCGCATCGAGGGCAATCCACATCCAAGGTCTTCATGTCCACAGGATACCTTCCCCGACGCGAACCGGTCAAGCGCTCGGGCGCTGGTGCCCCTTCGATCTCCTATTTTTACCTCCATGACACAATTCCTCGATCTGGAGGCGGAACTCGACCTCGCCCGTCGCCTGGTTCGGGAGGCGGAAGGGCCCATCCTCTCGCGGTTCCAGCGCGAGATCGAGGTGGTGAAAAAGCGCGACAACACCCCGGTGACGGAAGCCGACCGCGAGGCGGAAGCCCTGGTGCGCCGTCGCCTGGAGGAATTGCGTCCGGAACACGGTGTGATCGGGGAGGAGTTCGGGGTCCACCTTCCGCATGCTCGATTCAAATGGGTGGTCGATCCCATCGACGGAACCAAGGCCTTCATCCATGGAGTGCCCCTGTTCGGAACTCTCTTGGCGCTCCTGGACGGAGATGCTCCCGTCGTGGGTGTGATCCACCTGCCCGCGTTGGGCGAATCCCTTTGGGCCTTCAAGGGTGGCGGGGCCTGGCTGAACGGCACGGCGGCGCGGGTCTCCGAGGTTTCCGAATTGTCCGACGCGCTCCTTTGCGACGGTTCCGCGCTCTCCGTTTCCCGGAGCCCTTGGGGCAAGGCCTGGATGGAGCTGCGCGGAGAGGCTTCGCTTTCCCGGGGTTGGGGCGATTGCTACGGGCACTTCCTCGTGGCCTCCGGTCGAGCCGAGGCCATGCTCGATCCCGTCGTGTCCATCTGGGACGTGGCGCCCATGGGCGTGATCCTTCCGGAAGCGGGGGGATCCTTCACCTCCATCTCCGGGGAACGGCGCATCGACTCGGGAACGGGCCTCTCCACGAACAGGCGATTGCACGGCGCCATCGTCGCCAGGCTCGACGCGGTTTGAACACCTCCCCTCGGCGATCTCCGTCGGGAGTCTTCCCGATCGTTGGTACATTCCAGCCCACAATGTCCGTCCAGAACATCGTGCTCCTCGGAGCCACGGGCTCCATCGGAGCGAGCACCCTGTCCGTTCTGCGCGAACACCCCGAACACTTCCGCATCGCAGGCCTGGCGGCGCATTCCAAGGTGGCGGAGTTCTGTCGCTTGGCGCATGAATTCCCCGACGCACGCCTTGCGCTGTTCGATGCCGTTGCCGCTCGCTCCGCGCAAATGGAACTCGGAAGGCCGGTGGGGTCCGGCATGGCGGGGTTGCTGGAGCTTGTCGCGGACCCGGACGCCACCACCCTCGTGAACGGCCTGGTGGGGTCCATCGGATGCAGGCCCACCATGGAGGCCATCCAGCGCGGGATGCGCGTCTGCCTGGCCAACAAGGAAACCCTGGTCATGGCCGGGGAGATCATCCGAGACCTTCTGGAACGTCATCCGGATTCGTGCCTGGTTCCCATCGATTCCGAACACTCCGCGCTGCACCAGTGCCTGGGGGGGCGTCCCACCACGGAGGTCGAACGGATGGTCCTCACCGCGTCCGGTGGGCCTTTCCGCGACCTCCCCGCCTCCGAATTCCGGGACATCACCTTGGAGCGGGCGCTCAAGCACCCCACATGGAACATGGGCCCCAAGATCACCGTGGACAGCTCCACCCTGTTCAACAAGGGTTTGGAGGTGATCGAGGCCCACCATCTGTTCGGGATCGACTACGACCGGATCCAGGTCCTGGTCCATCCCGGGAGCCATGTCCATTCCCTGGTGCAGTTCCGTGACGGCGCGCTGATGGCCCAATTGGGAACTCCCGACATGCGCCTGCCCATCCTCTACTCGCTGGTGGCGCCCCAGCGCTTGGCCCTCAGCGGAGATCGATTGGACCTCGCCCGGGTGGGGGAGCTCCGCTTCCAGGCCCCGGACCACGCTCGGTTTCCCGCCCTGGGATTGGCCTTCGCAGCCGGTCGCGCCGGAGGTGCCCTGCCCGCGGTCCTCAACGCGGCCAACGAGGCCGCGGTGGCGCTCTTCCTGGATCGGCGCATCGGCTACGCCGACATCGCGCGGCTGGTGGAAACCTGCCTGGCCGCGGCGGACTTCTCCCGCCATCCCGACTTCGATGAACTGCTCTCGGCCGATGCGTGGGCCCGCGGGCGTGTGCTGGAACTGGCCCGCGCGGAGACCGTTCCGTGAACCACCTCGCGACCACCCTGCTCTGGCAGGTCCCCATCGGCCTGTGCGTCCTCTCCTTCCTGGTGCTCATCCACGAGGGAGGACATTTCCTGGCGGCGCGCCGGGCCGGTGTCGCGGTGGACGCCTTCTCCATCGGGTTCGGTCCGCGGCTGGTGGGATTGAAGGTGGGGGAGACCGAATACCGCATCTGCGCCGTTCCGTTCGGCGGGTACGTGGCCATGCGGGGCGAGCAACCGGGAGATGTCCAGGGTGCCGCCGAGCCGCGCAGCTTCGAGTCCGTGAGCCTGGGGTGGCGCGGCGTCATCGTGGCCGCCGGTCCGCTGGTCAACATCCTGTTCGCCGTGGTGGTCCTTTGGGTCGCGGGCATGGTCGGGGTGCGGGAACCCGCCAAGGGCCTGGTGGTGGGGAGCGTGGCCGCGGGCAGCCCCGCGGAACTCGCTGGAGTCCGCTTCGGGGATTCGCTGGTCTCCATGGACGGCAAGCCGACCGAGGACGAACAGAGCTTCGTGGAGCATGTGGCCTTGAACAAGGGGCACGCCGTGCACCTTGTCGTCCGCCGCGGTGGCGTGGATCTCCCGTTGGCGTTCGTGCCCGTCCATTTTCCCCAACCGCAGCTCGATCTTGGATGGTCGGGCATCCAATTCGGAGGTCGGATCCTGGTGGAGAACGTGGTTCCCGGGGGCGCGGCGGAACAGGCCGGCATCAAGGCCGGCGACACTCTCCTGGGCATGGACGGCAAAACCCTCACCAGCCCCGAGCAATTGCCAGAACTCGTGAACGCCACTGCGGGCAAACCGGCGCGAATCACCCTCGCCCGTCCCGGCGCCAGGCTCGCCTTGAACGTCGCAGCGCGTTGGAACGCCGACGTCAAGCGATGGATGATCGGGGTGGCTCCCGGGCCGGTGGTGCCCCTGGAACTGCACCGCTACGGTCCCGTGGGAGCGCTGACGCGGTCGTTGCGCGAGTGCTGGGACAAGGGGACGGCCATCTTCCGCTTCCTGGGAGCGCTCTTCACCGGGCGGCTCGCGGTCAAGAATCTGGCGGGCCCCGTGGGCATCGTCCAGATGTCGGGTGCCGCAGCGGCCGAGGGATGGCAGAAATTGATCGAGCTGATGGCCATGATCTCCATCAACCTGGGTGTGCTGAACTTCCTTCCCCTGGTGGTCACCGACGGAGGCCGCCTGGTGGAGCTGGCGGTGGAGAAGGTCCGCGGACGCAGGGCCAACCGCCGGTTCATGGAGATCCTGACGAACGTGGTGGTGTACCTGTTCCTCGCGCTGGCGGCGTACGTGACCTTCCACGACCTGCTGCGGGCGAAGATGTTCCTGCGCTGATGCGTCCCTCCGCCGACATCCTGGGCGGTGAAAGGGTCCTGCTCGCCTGCCCCGACGCGGCCTTCCGGCGGCGGGCGGCCAAATTCCTCCGGGAGGAACTGGCGCTTTCGGTGGAGGTCGCGGAAGATGGGGGAACGGCCCTGGAGATGATCCAGAACCGCTCCTTCCGTCTGCTGGTGGCCGACACGTCGCTTTCGGGCATCCCTTGGTTCGACCTGGTCCAGTTCCTGCGAGAGCTGCGACCGTCCACCCGATACGTCCTCCTGACCTCCACTCCGCCCGAGGAGCATTTCCGGCTCGCCTTGGAGTACGACGTGGGCGCCATCCTGCCCCGCGTCGGCACCCGGCCCCTGCGCGATCTGGTGGAGACCGCCGAGAGCCTTTTGACGGAAAACGTCTTCGGCTTGGAAAGGTGGCTGGGCGCATCCCCCGAGGTCCACGGTCGCCAGATCGGAAACGCCTCGGAGATCGACCAGGTGGTGAAGGACGTTTCCGAATGGTTCCCGGCGGGCGATGCGCGGCGCGCCTTCCGCAGGGCCTTGGCCGAGATGGTCGTGAACGCCGTGTTCTACGGGTCGTTGCGGGAGGACGGGTCCAGCAAGGCGGATTGGAACCTGGACGCTCCGTTGAACCGCGACCAGGCGGTGTACGTCTTCTTCGGGCGCGGCGACGAGGCTTCGGGCTGCTCCGTGGTGGACCGGGGGGGGCGCCTGACCAAGGCGCAGATCCTCACCTGGCTGGAGACCAATCGCGTCCAGGGTGCGCAGGGAATCCTCTCCAACGACCTGAACCACGGACGGGGATTGCACATCACCCGCCGGTCCCTGGACAGGATCGTCCTGAACATCCGGGCCAACGACCGGACCGAGGCGATCCTCCTCCAGGAGACGGGGGCCCACCGCTCGCCCGAGCGACCGCTTCTGATCCACGAGTTTTGACCGGAAGGACCCCGGATCGCCCCGATGGCGTGGCGTCGATGGTAAAATGGTTTCCGCACTGCGCAGGGAGGACTCCGGTCATGATGAAATGGATGACCATCACGGTGTTGAGCAGCGTCGGAGGCTACGTGGGATGGGATGCGGGGGTGAGGTTCTTCTCGCCGACCAGCGGCCTGTGGCTCTCCTTCGTCGGCGGATTGGTCGGCACCATAGCCGCCTACCTGCTCGTTCCCAGGGAGTAGCATAGGATTCCGGTGAAGGGCGCCGGGAGTGTCCGGCGACGACATTTTCGGAGTTTGGCATGAAAAATGGGAATCGCACTCATTCCGGTACAATATTTTGTAAATTCATATTCATATAGGGTTTCTATGGATTAGAGGAAGGAGCAACTCGATGGCCCTCAAATTCGAAAAGTCCCAGGTGGTCGTGGAAGAAATCGCGGACTACCGGAAGATCCTGGAGGATTTCCAGGAAGGGCGACTGCCCGAGTCCGCCTTCCAAAAACGGCGGCTCTGGCAGGGGATCTACGGGCAGCGTCAACTGGGTGTCCAGATGATCCGGATCAAGGTGCCCTACGGCGCCGCGGACACCGCCATGCTGCGCTCGATAGGGGAGCAGGCGCGCAAGCGCTCCAACGGCATCGTCCACTTGACCACCCGCCAGGCGATCCAGATCCACCACATTCCCCGCGGCCAGACCGGCGACCTCATCGACCAGCTCGCCGACGACGGGCTCACCAGCCGCGAAGCCTGCGGGAACACCGTGCGCGCCATCACCGGGGACTACATGGCCGGGATCGGGGCGGACCAGGTCTTCGACTTCCGACCCGTCGCCGACCTCCTCTTCAAGCACCTCCTGCGCAATCCCTATTCGCAGAACTTCCCGCGCAAGTTCAAGATCGCCTTTTCGGGAAGCGAAGCCGATCGCGGCCTCACCAACCTCCACGACATAGGATTCATCACCACGGTGCAGGACGGTGTCCACGGCTTTCGCGTGGTGGCCGGCGGTGGACTCGGGGCGCAGCCCTATTCCGCAGAGGTGGTCGAGGAATTCCTGCCGGTTTCCCACGTCCTGATCTGCGCCACCGCCCTGGTGCGGCTGTTCAACGCGCACGGCAACCGGGCCCAGCGCATGAAGGCGCGGATGAAGTTCGTCAAGGAGAAGTGGGGGATCGTCAAGTTCCGCGAGGTCTACCGCGGGCTCTTCGACGAACTCGCCGCTTCGGACTACGGAAAGTCCCTGCTGGTGGACGCCGCCGGGCTGGCGCTGACCCTGCCCGTCGAACGTTCCTCCAAGGAAGGTCTTTCCGTGCCGGGCGCTCCGCGGGAATGGGCGGACGAGGCGGTGCTGCCCCGGATCGGACGGGACCTGTTCTCGGTCAAGGTGCGCATCGTGCTCGGGGACATCCATGCGGACGTCCTCGACAAGCTCATGGACCTGGTGGATTCCCACGGAGGCGGCGAAGTCCGGATCACTCCGGACCAGAACCTGGTGCTGGCGTCCATTCCCAGGCAGGAATTGTCCGCGGTGTACGCCGGCCTTTCGGCGCTCGGCTTGGCCGACTCCCGCGTGGGGCGGCTGTCCAACGTCCTGGCATGCCCCGGCCGCTCCACCTGCAACCTCTCCATGACATCCTCCAAGGGGCTCGCCAGCGCGATCTCCAAGCTCCTGGATTCCCGTCCCGATCTGGACGTGGACGGTTCCTCGATCAAGATCTCGGGCTGCCCCAATTCCTGCGGACAGCACCACATCGCCACCATCGGGTTCCACGGAGTGGGTTTGAGGGCGGGCGGAGGAAAGTCCGCGCCCTTCGCCCAGCTCATGTTGGCGGGCGGTGCGGAAAACGGCATCCGCCGCATGGGTCGGCGATCGGTCCGCGTGAGCACAAAGCGCGCGCCCGAGGCCGTGGCCAAGCTGGTGGAGACCTGGAAGACGGAGGCCAAGGGAGAAAGCCTGGACGACTTCCTGTTGAATCTGCCAGACCCCCGAGTGAAGGAGTTGCTGGCACCCTTCTCCGAACTGCCCTCCTACGACCGGGATCCGTCCGCCTTCCGCGACTGGGGGGAAGACGAGGACTACAACCCCGCCATGGGCCAGGGGGAGTGCGCGGGCGGTGTCACCGACCTCATCAACGAGGCGCTGATGGACGCGGAAAACACGCAGAAGATGGCGCGCACCCTGATCCAGGGCGGATTCTGGAAGGATGCCGTGACCAACGCCCGCGAGGCGGTGGGGCACGTGTTCCGCGCGGGCCTTTCCAACGCCGGCGAGACTCCCGCCTCTTGGGATGCGGATTTCGCCACCTGGCGCAAGTTCTACGGCTCCAACCAGGCCCTGCCGGAAGTTCCCGAGACCCTGCCGGTCTCGCATTCCCAGGTGACGGAAGCTGTCGCCCGCGAATACGTGGCCGATTCCGGCGCCTTCGTGGAGGCCGTCACCGAGGTCTACCGCTGGAAGCCGGAGAAGTTCAAGCCGGCGGCGATCGTGGACTCCACGGATGGCGGCGACCGCAGGATCCCGCTGCTGGACCTCAAGGGGATCGGTTCCAACCAGGCCTTCGTGAAGATCAAGCTCAAGCTGGAGCTGCTGGAGGCGGGCGACGAGGTGGAAGCAATCCTGGACGCGGGCGATCCCTACCGCAACGTCCCGCCGTCGCTTCGCGTGGAAGGGCACGAGATCACGCAGTTGGAACCCATCAACAATGCGGAGCAGTATTCGCTGATCGTGCGCAAGGCTTGATTTCCTGAGCTGCGCTCCGCTTGGTTCACAGGGGCCGTCGGGCCCCTATGCCGATCGACCAGGGACCCTGCGCGGATCCCTGGACCCAGCGCCGGGGGTCTTGAACTCTCCGGACCTGGGATTCAGTGGCGCGCAAGCGCCGCCAGATCCTGGTGCCGTGTCCAGGTCCTCCGAATCGCCAAGCCCCCCGGACCCCTGTCGGTGTCTTGGGCTGGCGCCTTCGGCGCTTCGCTGCGGGGGCGGATTCACACCAGCTGCGCGGCGTCCCCTTCCAGTTCCGTCCAGGGGAGGCCCCACTTGCCGATTTCCGCCATGAAGGGGTCGGGGTCCAACTGTTCCATGTTCACCACGCCGGCCTGCTTCCAGACGCCGCGCAGCATCAAGGCTCCGCCCAGCATGGCGGGGACCGCGGTGGTGTAGCTGATGGCCTGCCCGCCCGTCTCCTTGAAGCACTCGGCGTGGTCGCAGACGTTGTAGACGAAATAGGTCTTGTGCTCGCCGTCCTTCTCGCCTGTGATCTGGCAGCCAATGCACGTCTTGCCGGAATAGCCTTCGCCCAGGCTGTCGGGGGCGGGCAAGAGCGCCTTCAGGAACTCCAGCGGGATGATGTCCACGCCCTGGAACCTCACCGGATCGATGCGCGTGAGCCCCACGTTCTGCAACACCGTGAGGTGCTTGATGTAGTTGTCGCCGAAGGTCATCCAGAAGCGGGCGCGCTTGAGTTCGGGGAAGTGCCTCACCAGGGATTCCAGCTCCTCGTGGAAGAGCACGTAGGAGCCGCGGTTGGCCACCTCGGGGTATTCGATGTCGGCTCGGACGGAAAGTGCCGGGATCTCGTGCCACTCGCCGTTTTCCCAGTAGCGACCGGGCTGGGTGATTTCCCGGATGTTGATCTCCGGATTGAAGTTGGTCGCGAAGGCCTTGCCGTGGTCGCCGTTGTTGCAGTCCACGATGTCCAGCGTGTCCATGCAGTCGAAGTGGTGCTTCTTGGCGTAGGCGGTGTACACGTTGGTCTGGCCCGGGTCGAAACCGGACCCCAGGAGGGCCATGAGCCCGGCCTTTTGGAAACGATCCTGGTAGGCCCACTGCCACGAGTACTCGAACTTGGCGACGTCCTTCGGTTCGTAGTTGGCGGTGTCCAGGTAGTCCACCCCGGTCTCCAGGCAGGCGTCCATGATGGAGAGGTCCTGGTAGGGGAGGGCGATGTTCATCACAAGTTGGGGTTTGAAGTCCCGGATCACCGCGGCCACCTCGGAGGCGTGGTCGGCGTCCACCTGGGCGGTGTGGACCGGGATGTTGGCGATGGACGCGGCGATCTTGTCGGCCCGCGACTTCGTGCGGGTGGCGATCAGCAGCTCCGAGTAGTCTGCTTCGTTCTGTGCGCATTTCTTGGCGACCACGTTGGCGACGCCTCCGGCACCGATGATCAGGACTTTGGACATGCGGCACTCCCCGGGTAGGTTTCGTGGGCGGAAAAGATGCAATCGACGTGTTGCGACCCCGTTTCCGAGTCCGGATGGGACTTCGAGCGCGGGTGGATCCTTCCCTGTGGCATCCAAGCGAGTAAATTCCTCCGATGCTCGACTTCGAACTCCACAATCCCACCCGCATCGTCTTCGGTCGCCACACCATCCCCCGTCTGGCGGACCTGGTTCCCCGCGGGGCCCGGATCCTCCTGACCTACGGGGGCGGTTCCATCCTCAAGAACGGGGTCCATGCCCAGGTGCGCAAGGCCCTGGAGGATTTCCATGTGGAGGAGTTCGGCGGCATCGAACCGAACCCTCGATTCGAGACCTTGAACAAGGCCGTCGCGCTGGTCCGGGCGAGGAGGATCGACTTCCTGCTGGCGGTGGGCGGAGGATCCGTGGTGGACGGCACCAAGTACATCGCGGCGGCGGTCCACTACGCGGGTTCCGACCCTTGGGACATCCTGCGCACGGGCGGCAAGGGCGTGAATTCCGCGGTGCCGATGGGGGTGGTGCTCACCTTGCCGGCGACGGGTTCGGAGGCGAACGGATCGGCGGTGGTCAGCCGAGCCGACACCGAGGAGAAGCTCCACTTCTTCTCTCCCCTCGTGTATCCTGCCTTCTCCGTTCTGGATCCTTCCACCACCTTCACCTTGGATGCGCGACAGACCGGAAACGGCGTCGTGGATGCCTTCGTGCACACGACGGAGCAGTACCTCACGGTCCACGCCGATTCCAGCCTGCAGGACCGGTTCGCGGAGGGCATCCTCTCCACCTTGGTGGAGGAGGGACCCAAGGCGCTCGCGAAACCCGGCGACCATCCCGCACGCGCGAACGTCATGTGGAGCGCCACCCAGGCCCTGTTCGGGGCCATGGGAGCGGGCCTTCCCGGAGACTGGGCGGCGCACGGGATCGGGCACGAATTGACGGCCTTCTACGGTCTGGACCACGCCCGCACGCTGGCCATCGTGGCTCCCGGCGTGTGGCGCCACCAGGTCCAGCGCAAGCGGACGCGGCTCGCGCGCTACGGGGAGAGGGTGTGGTCCCTTTCTGGTCCCGAGGAGGCCGTGGCCGCGCAGGCCATCGAGCGGACCGAGGCGTTCTTCGAGTCCATGGGACTGCCCACCCGGCTGTCTGGACACGGGATCGACGCCGCCGAGGCCGCCTCCCGGATCCGCGCGCGTTTCGAGGAGCGCGGCGCGAGCCTGGGCGAGGACGGATCGATCGGGCCCCGCGACGTCGAAGCGATCCTGCTCTCCAGGGCGTAGGCTTCAGGCCCGCGAGATCTCCCAGCGCAGGTGTTCTCCCAGCCGCTCCTCGTTCCCGAAGGCGAGGCCGAAATCGTCGCGGATCCTGGACACGTCGAAGAGGAAGGGTTCGGCACCGTAGCCACGGTCCTCGATGGCGAGTTTCAGCGGCTTTTCCGCGAGCCGCGACGCCTGGACCGCGATCTGTTCCCAGGAAACCCATCGGGTGGACAGGGCGTAGTGGACGGAAGGGCTCGCGCGGTGCCCCAAAAGCGCCAGGTAGACCTTGGACAGATCCTGCGCGTGCAGGAACTGGGTTCCGTCGTGCTCGACCAGATGGACATCCTCTTCGCGGACCACGGAGCGGACCAAAGCTCGGAAGCGACCGTCGGGTTGGGCGTGGGCCCCGTCCACGGCGGGCTCCCCGAAGATGTATCCGGGGCGGACGATGTGGACGCTGGCGCCTGTCGAGTGCCCGAAGGCCCGCAGGTAGGCTTCCGTGGCGGCTTTGGTGGCTCCATAGAAATCGATGGGGCGCGGGGCGTTGTCTTCGCCGTTCAGGGCACGCATTTCGCCGCAGGCGGCCGTGGAGCTGGTGTACACGATGGTCCTGATGCCGGCGTCGATCGCGGCCTGGAACAGGACGACGGACCCCTCCGTGTCGGCGCGGAGCATGGCGGGGCCGCCTTCACCCCAACCCAATGCCACATGGACCAGGGCATCGCACCCCGCCAGCGCGGCGGGCCACGAGGAGCCGTCCGACAGGTCGCCGCGAGCAAGTTGGATTCCGGGGACGTGCCCCAGCGCGGGGACCTTGGTCGGGTCGCGCGATGTGGCCACGACACCGTGCCCAGTGCGGGCGAACTCGACGCAGAGGTGGCTTCCGATGAAGCCGGTGGATCCGGTGACGGCGATGCGCATGGCTTGTCCCCTTCAACGGACGAAGGCGAGGAAACCCAGGGAAAGCTCCAGATGTCCGCCATCCACCTGCTGGCCGGGTCCGAGCCTGGGGTCTTCGTGGCGGTCGGTGGGCACGGACCAGAGGATCTCGGTGCGCAGTTGCAACCAATCCTTCAGTGGCACCAGGGCTCCGACTCCGGCGCCGATTTCCGTCCAACGGGCGTCGCCGTACCACGAATGGTCCTCGTTCACGTGCCGCCAGAGGAACGGGATGTATCCGGTGGCATCGCCTTGCAGGACGACCACCCCCAGAGTCAGGTCCCAGCGCAGCTCCGAAACGGCGGTGTCCCCGTGGTTTTCGTCGGCCAATCCCCACCCTCCGGCCAGGAACAGCCGGGGGAAGGGTCGGAAAAGAGCCTGCGCGTCGACCCACGTGTCCGGGTTCGACAGGGGAGACTGGGTCCAGGCCATCCGACCTCCCACTCCGAGGAGTTGGGGGCCGGCGGTCTGGGCCCCGGTCGACGCGGCAAGGCCCAGGAGCAGAGGCAGCGGCAGATGCGATCTTCCGGGATTCATGGTCAGTTCCTGTCCAGGGATTCGAGGATTCGGTGGTAGCTCGCCCAGCGCTCGGGATGGATCTCCCCACCTTCCACCGCCGAGCGCACGGCGCAATCCGGCTCCTGCAGATGCAGGCAGTCGTTGAATCGGCAGGTCCCCAACCGTTCCAGGAACTCGGGGAAGTACAGCTGCACCTCGCTCTTCCCGAGCCGGTGCAACGCGAGCTCCCGGATTCCCGGCGTGTCCACGATGCGACCTCCGCCGGGGAGGTGGTACACCTGCGCGCGGGTCGTGGTGTGGCGTCCACGGCCGTCCTTGTGGCGGACTTCGGTCACCTCGGGCGACGACCCAGGCACCAGCGTCCGAACCAGCGAACTCTTCCCCACGCCGGAATTCCCGGCGAAGGCCGACCATTTGTCCTGAAGGAGGGCTCGCAGCGCGTCCAGGCCTTCTCCCGTCGACGCCGATCCCCGCAGGACGGGAATGCCCAGCCGCTCGTACATCCCGGTATCGGGCGTGGCGGCGAGATCGCTCTTGTTGAGGAACAGCACGGGTTCCACGCCACCCAGTTGGGCGGTCACCAGGAAACGGTCCACGAACCGGGGATGGAACACCGGCCGCTCCACCGAAGCGACGATCACGAGCGTGTCCAGGTTGGCCGCCACCACCATGTCCAGGTGGTCCCGCGCATCGGGTCCCGGACGCGACAGGCGGGTTCGGCGCGGCTCCAAGGAGGTGAGAAGCCACCCGGAACCCGGCATCGGGTGGACCGATCCCCGATCGCCCACGGCGACCAGGGATTCGCGCCCCAGCCGGAGCCTGGGCGAATAGGAGCATTCCAAGACCGATCCCGCCGAATCGCCCACCAGGATTTCCACCTCGCAGGACCGACGGCTGACGGAGACCACGACGCAGGATTCCGGATCCCCGGCGACGTCGGGAAGCTTGTCCACCCGCACCTTCGCGCCGCCGCGCAGGAGTTCGCGTCGACGCTGGATACCCGACTGGGGATCTTGCGCGAAGCCCTCGCGCCACACCACCTCGGGGTCGCTGCGGCGGGATCGGGAAAGGCGCCGCCCGGGACGCCGATCGAATTCCTCGGGCTCCTCCAATGCCCGGGACCTCAGCCCGACAGAGCGCGGCTCGAGCGTTCCTCGAGTTCGGCCAACAGGCCCGCCAGATGTTCGCGGGCGGGGAATTCCGGAAGTCCGGACAATTCCATCGCGGCTTCCCGAAGTTCGTCGCCGATCAGATCGCGTGCCCGGGAAAGCACTCCCTCGTCGCGAAGGGTCCCGAAGAGTTCCATGGTCGAGTGGTGGACCAGGTCGGCCAGGGACCTTCCCGTCAGCTCCTGGCGGAGCAGGGAGGGGAGGTTCGCCAGCCCGTTGGCGAGGTCCGTGCGGACGGGTTTGTCCAGGTCCGGGATCCCGCCCAGGTCCAACAGGTCGTCGCACATCTGGAAGGCCATCCCGAAGCGCTGTCCGAAGCGGGACGCGCCGTCGACCTGGGCAAGGGGCAGCCCGGCGGACAGGGCACCGCAGCGGCAGCACCCTTCCAGCAGGGAGGCGGTCTTCAGATGGATCACCTCGCGGTATGCAGTCCAGGTGGGTCGTTCCGTCCTGGCCAGGTCCAGTTCGGCCACTTCGCCCGCGGCCAGTTGGCAGGAGGCGTGGTTGATGGCTTCGATGATGTCCGGGAGACCCGTTCCGATGGCGAGCTTCATGGAACGGGCGAAGGCGTAGTCTCCCACCAGCACGGCCATCTGGTTGCCCCACCGGCGTGGCGCGGAGGCCTCGCCCCGGCGCAGGTCCGACTCGTCGATGACGTCGTCGTGGGCCAGGGAAGCCACGTGCAGAAGCTCGATGGCGGCCGCGGAGAGTCGGGCGGCCTGGAGGTTGGGCTGGTCGGACAGTCGGGTGGTCAACAGGAGCAGGGTGGAGCGAAGTCGTTTGCCCTGCCGGGAACTGAGCCAGCGCAGACGGTCGGGGAGTTCTCCGGGGGCGTCGTCGGCCTGGGCGGTCAGGAGGTCCCACGAAAGCTCCAGATCCTCGCGGATCAAAGCGCGAGCGGCTTCCAATGCGGGGGCTCCCTGGAAGGAGTAGGTCGAAACGGTGGTCTCCTTCGGCACAGTCCGGCAAAGTTACTTGATATGGAACCGGTCGGGAGGGAGGAAGATGCCTCCCGGGCTCGATGGATCCGCGAGTACGGCTTTGGGACCCCTTGGTTTTTGCTCCGGGGAACCTTATACTTTGCCTCCCAATTGGGGTATCGTCCAATGGCAGGACTGCGGATTCTGGTTCCGCCTATCGAGGTTCGAATCCTTGTACCCCAACTCGACCGGCATCGGCCAAACCCCGCCGGATCGGTGGACTCCGAGTCAGTTTCCGACCAAAAGGCTTGCGCGCCGAGCCAGTTCCCGCAACCGGAACGGTTTGGTCAGGACATCGTTCATGCCCACCGCCAGCGCCTTGTCGCGCGTCCCGACCGAGGCATCGGCCGTGAGCGCCAGGATCGGCACCTGCTTGCAGGGGATCGCGGAGGCCGCATCGCGCACCCGCCTGGTCACTTCGAACCCGTCGTGGAAGGGCATCTGGATGTCTAGCAGCACGAGGTCCCATCCTCCCTGCTCCAGCTTCTCCAGGGCCTGCCGCCCGTCCTCCGCCACCTCGAAATTCGCACCGAGCTGGCGCAGCACCTGCGCGGCAAGGTGGACGTTCATCCGCGTGTCTTCGCAGAGGAGGACCCTCTTGCCTTCCAGGCAGGCCGAAAGCACCCCGATGTCCGATGGGGCGACCGCAGGGGAAAGCGGAGTCGCCAAGGCGAACGGTTGCCGGTAAAGAAAGGTTGTCCCCGACCCGACCCGGCTCTCGACCGTCAGGGTGCCGCCCATCGTCTCCACGATCTGCTTGGAAATCGCCAGGCCCAAGCCGGTTCCGTGCGCCTGGGTCGGATTCGACTCTTCGATGCGGCAGTAGGGCTCGAAGATGGAATCCAGTTTATCAGGTGGAATTCCCGGCCCGGTGTCCTGGACCCTGGTCACCAAGGAACTCCCCGGCGCATCCCAGGTGGCCTCGATGCGGATATGCCCGCTTTGGGTGTACCGGATTCCGTTGCTCGAGAGGTTCAGCAGGACCTGGAACCAGCGCAGCCGGTCTCCATCCACAGACGGCAACTCTCCCTCGATCCCGAGCCGGATCTCCAATCCCTTCGTTTCCGCCATCGGTCCAAGCGTTGCCACGATTTCTTGCAGGACTTGCTTCGGAGCGAATCTGGTGGGATGGAGGGGAAGCTTCCCGTTTTCCATGCTGGACAGGTCCAGGACGCTGTCGACCAGGCTCAGGAGATGGTCGGCGGAGATGCGGATGGCATGGAGGCTGTCCTTCCCCTTTCCCTGTCCGATGGCCGGCTCGTGCTGGAGAAGCTCCGCGAAGCCCGAGATCGCATTGAGGGGCGTGCGGAATTCATGGCTCATGTGGGAGAGGAACTCGCTCTTGGCTTGGCTCGCGGCGAATGCCTTGGACAAAGCCATGTCGTGCTGTTCCAGCATGTATCGCAGCGCGATGAAGGATGTGACGATGGCGGCGGCGAAGTTGGAGATCCGGGCGAAGCAAGTGCTGGCGTCGGGTATGAACAGGTTCATGCGCGGCGTCCAATCCGTGGCTTCCACCAGGGCCAGTCCGAACGGAATCGAGCACAGCCAGAGGATCTGGTTCCATCCGCGAGGCAGAAAGAGCAGGATCCCCAGCGAGAGGGGGATGTAGAAGATCCAACTGACACCGCGTCCCATGAAGCCGTCGTCGAAGAGGACGATGACCAACCACACCAGGCCCAGGGCGATCTGGAAGGCGTCCGATTTCTTCATGCGCGCGCGGACGTGCGCGAGGACGAAGCCAGCGCACAACACCAGCATCGGCGCGTAGCTCGTGAGTTTTCCTCCCTGGGCCGCGATCACTCCGCCCAGGCTGATGGAGGCGACTGCCGCCACCACGGTGACCTCGGCCACTAGGACGTGGACCGTTTCGGGGACCTTCCTGCCTGGAGGAGGAAGCAAGCGCAATCTGGAGAATTCCATGTCGGATCAAAAAGTATTGTAATTGATCCGCCGCAAGCGTTCTGCAATCCACGCTTTCCGGCGTTGGTGCTCGAGGAGACTCGCTTCGAGACGGCACCTGGGGCTCCGGACTCCGGCCTGCTCAGTTCAGATAGGCGAATCGGGTGCTGCACGCCGGACGCCCGTCCACCTGGACGGACACGAGGTAAACACCCGGAGAGGCGGGTCGATTTCCCAGCTTCCCGTCCCAATCCACCGTAGACTCCCCGGTGGTGCTTTGGTGGTCGGCCAAGGATCTCAACCTCGTCCCGTGGACATCGTACAGGCCAATTTGGACAGATCCCGTCGAGGAAGTCACATGGAACGTCGCGCCTGGGCCAAAGGACCGGATCACCTGGATCTCGGTCCCCGGGAGGCGGGAGCCCGTGGCGGCTTCGATGCCGGTTGTCGCCTTGTTCAAGCCGAAGAACGTCACGGCGGAATCCGCCACGATCTGCAGGTTGTGGGGCTGGCCCGTCTCCTGGATCGCTTCGACCTCGACGTTGGAGCCGTTGTCGTAGCGGGTCCGGATCCAAGTGGATCGCGGCGTGTTGTTCTCCGTGGTGGTGGGGGTGGAGCTCACCCCGAGCACGTTGGTCCACTGCTTGATTTCCTCGCCGAAATTGACGAAGCTCAGCGTGGCATCGCCAGTTCCGTGCCAGAGCTGCACCTTGGGGCGCGGCCCGGTGTAGCCTGGGTAGGCGGCCCGCACCGCGTCGCCCCAGGCGACCGCGGTCTTGGTGATGGTTCCCCCGGCACACGCGCCGTTCCACGAGTTGGTTCCTTCGAAGCAGGAAAAGGGCACGCCCGCGAATGCCGCCCCGGCCTTGAAGACGTCGGGGTACGAGCCGAGCATCACGTCGGTCATCATCGCGCCGGAGGAATGTCCGGTGGCGTATACCCGCGTGGAGTCGCCGTTGTAGTTCTTCACCGCGAACTTCACCATGGAGACGATCCCGCTGGGGTCGCTCCCGCCGTTGTGCGTCAGCGCCGCCGTCGAATGGACATCCCAGCAGCTGTCGCTGCTGTGGGCATTGGGGTAGATGATGATGAACCCGTACTTGTCGGCGTCGGCGGCGAATCCGGTGCCCGTGTAGAAGGCTTGCGCGGTGCCGTGGCACCAGTGCATCGCCACCAGGATGGGTGGATGGGCCTGCACCTTGTCGGGAACGTACACGTACATCCCGATGTCGCTGGGGTTGTTGCCGAACCCCGTGACTTGCTTCAGCGATGCGGCCGAAGCGAGGGGAGGCGGGCAGAGGGCGAACGCGACGCACGCGAAGATCGGGGAGGCGGGGAATTTCGGCGATCCGCGGCGTTCGGAAGATTTCATGTCGGTGAAGGTACCCCCGGATTGCCGCCGGGGCCCCGCGTACTGGACAGTTGCTGTTCACTCGAACTCGCCGGATGGAGTGAACGAGCTTGGACCAAACCCCCTACCTGGAGTCCTTGTCTGCGGTAGCTTCTTGCGGAGCTTGCGACAAGCGATGCTCTCGAGACCACACCGGAGAAAACAGGATGGTACGCAGACTTCTTGCCCCAAGGATCGCGATCGCGGCCTTTTCCCTGGCGCAAGCGCCCGGGGCAGCCAGCATCACTTCTGTGAGCACGGGTAGCTCTTCTGTAGGCAAATATGTCAAGGAGGAGATCACGGTGGGGCTCGGGTCCACCTACTCGAACCCCTACGATCCCGCGGTGATCGACCTGTCGGCCAACTTCACCTCCCCCAGCGGCAAGGCCTGGAAGGTGAACGGGTTCTACGACGGCACCACTTTCAGGATCAGGTTCGCCGCCAACGAGACGGGAACATGGTCTTACGTCGTCACCGCAAAGGACGCCGGTAGCACCGCCACTAGCACGGCCAACACATTCAGCGTGACCAATTCCCCCTACCATGGCTGGGTGCGTGTCGCGCCCAACAAACGATATCTGGCCTACGACGACGGGACCTCCTTTTTCGGGATCGGCTCCTGCCACGCCTGGAGCGTGACCACCACCACGCTGAGCCAGATGCAGGCGTTGAACTTCAACACGTACGTCTATTGGAACGGCACCTACGACCAGTCCGGGGGCAACAATCTGATCGAATCGGTGGTTTCGGGGTTGGGGAAGTACGACCAAGGCAAGGCCGTCCGCCTGGACAACCTGATCGACTGGTCGGAACAGCGCGGCCTCGGCATGATCCTTGTGCTGTGGCCACACGACTACCTGTGCAATTCTGCCGGTTCCTGTCCCAACGGCTGGCCTTCGTCGTGGACGAGCAATCCGTATGGATCCATCGTCAGCGCCGCGAACTTCTACTCGGACGCCACGGCATGGACCTACCAGCAAAAAATGTATCGGTACATCATCGCCCGCTGGGGATACAGTCGCGGCCTCTTTGGTTACCAAACCATCGACGAGATCGGCGGCACCGACGGCTGGGTCGCGAGCCAGACCAACGCCAACGCGTGGATGGTCAAGATGGCCAACTATTTCCAGACCAACGATCCGTTCCGCCATCTGACCGAGGCTTCCCAGGGAAGCTATTGGACCCAGGGGAATGCGGCGAACGACCTCTCGAACACGGAGGACTACGGCAGCTACAGCGCGGCGCAGGTCGCCTCGATCGTGCAGCAGCTTTGGAACAACAACAACAAACCGGCGATCATGGGCGAGACCGGCATCAGCGGGCCGCAGACGGTCCTGTGGTCGGCAGTCGCGAACGGCATCTCGATCAACCCCTTGCTTTGGCAGTTCAACCAGGGTTGGAGCGATGCGGTGTCGGCGGTATATCCTCCCCTGGTGCGATTCGTCTCGGGGATTGACTTCGCCCATCTGACCGGTCTGGCGCAGGCCAAGGTCGCGGTGTCTGGAGCCAACGCCTACGGCATCACCAGCGACCAGATCACGTTCGGGTACATCAACGGCACCACCTCCGGCAAGAATCTCACCGTGACGGGTTTGGCCGCGGGCAAGTACAACGTGGAGTGGTGGGACTGCACCGCGGGCGCCACCGATTCCATCATATCGTCCACCAGCGTCACCGTGACGGGAGGAACGGCGACCTTGGCGATCCCGACGAACAACCACCCAGACCTCGCGTACAAGATCAAATCCACCGCGACCACGGAAATCGTCGACGCCCCTGCGGCAGTCGGGGCCTCCGAGCTCCCTCGGGCGATCTACGCCGGTGGAGAGCTGTGGCTGTCGTCGCCCTTGGCGCATGGCGGAGACGTGCAGGTCGTGGACATCCAGGGAAGGATCGCCGCCCACGGCCTGGTGCCCGCGTCCGCATCGGTCGTGCCCACCGGCGCCCTAGGGCGTGGGGTCTACTACGTGAGGATCCATTCCGGCGACCAGACCGGCATCCAGTCGCTGGTCGTCAAGGAATGAGGAGAATTCGTCCAGACGGTGCGCGGGGCCACAGGTTCCGCGCGTCTTCATCGAGATCAGCCACCACAGGCCGTCAAAGGCACAGGAGAACGACATGAACAGATGGATCAAGATGGGCGCGATCGTCCTCCTGGCTGGGTTGCAAGCCAGGAGCGTGACACTCCCGGGCCTGCGCACGAACGGCAGGTTCCTGGAGGCTCCGACGGGGGAGCGGGTCGTCCTGATGGGGATGGACCACGAAACCGTGTGGCTGGACTTGACGGGTAAGCAGTTCCCGGAACTGGCCAAGACCGGGGCCAGCGCTGTGCGCATGGCTTGGGCAACCCACGCGAACAGTTCGAGCAACAGCCTGGCGACCGCCGCCGACCAGCTGGACGTGGCCATCGCCGCCTGCATCAAGCAGGACATGATCCCGATTCCCGAATTCCACGACGCCACCGGGAACTGGAGCGGATTGTCGAGTCTGGTGGATGCCTGGACGTCGCCGGAATACGTCAAGGTGATCCAGAAACACGAACAGTACCTGATCGTCAACATCGGGAACGAAGTGGGCGACTACACGGTCACCGACGCCCAGTACCTCGCGGGATACACCTCGGCGGTGCAGCGGATGCGTCGGGCGGGAATCCGCGTGCCATTGCTGATCGACGGGGACAACTGGGGCCAGAACTACCAGGCGATCTCGGACGAAGCCTTGGCCATCATCGCCGCGGATTCCCTGCACAACACCATGTTTTCCGTCCACATGTACTGGACGGTGTCTGGCAACGGCAACAGCAAGGCCAACGTCATCACCAAGATCCAGAATTCCTTGAACGATGCCGTGACCAAGGGAATTCCTTTGATCGTGGGCGAATTCGGGGAAGCCTTCACGTCCAATGGAACCGTCAATCCGGGCGATTCCATCCCGTTCCGAAACATCATGGCGGAGTGCAACAAAAGGCAGATCGGATGGTTGGCCTGGTCCTGGGGCGGGAACAGTCCCCAGACCGACCTGAACATGAGCAGCGACGGAACGTATGCTGGTCTGCAGAAATGGGGCCTGGAGGCCATGGTCACGGATCCCAACTCGGTGAAGAACAACGCGGTCCGCCCCAAGTACATCACGCAAAACGTCGCCTCCGGGGTCTTCCCCTCCACCACCACCACGCATTCCGGCACTTCGACGGCCTTGCGCGCCGCCGAACGGGGTGCGACCCCCGAGGCGCTTGCCGTTCCCGGCGGTATCCAGGCCAACGGACTCGATGGGATCCGCGAAATCCGCATACGGGACGCGTCGGGCAGGCTGCTGGCTTCGGCTCGACCGGAAGGCTCTTCGATCCGCATCCCCATGAACGAGCGGGGGATGCTGTTGTTGTCCTACGAGAACGAGCAGGGAGTCGTCTCCAGTTCCAAGCTGGTGCGACCATGAGCTGTTTGAACATGGGCGGGTAGAGGGGTCGGGCAACATGGCCGCGAACAACCAAGCCCGGGATCGCCACCGCCAGGCGTTCACCCGGGGTGGGGTGGAATGCGTGAACGCTTGGCCGGTCCAGGACGGCAATTCACGCTTGGGAATGCGATATTGGAGAGGTGACAGGCAAGAGGCCGCCGCTTTCCTCCCAACAACCGGATGGTGCATCGTCGAAGACGCCGCACCCAAGAAGAGCGGACGCCGCCATTAGTTGCCCTTCCGTCCACGACTACCTGGACTATCGAGCCTACCTGAAGGAAGCGATCCGCTTCGAGAAGCTCGAAGGCCGAATCAAGGGCCACCGCGATGTGGCCGCTTTCCTGGGATTGAAATCTCCGGGCCATATCACCTGGATCCTCCAAGGCAAGCGCAATCTCGTGGGGGCCCCGTTGGACCGCATGGCGAAGCTTTTGGGGCTCGGTTCCGCCGAGGCGGAGTATTTTCGCCTATTGGTGCGCCACAACGACACGATCAATCCCGAGGAGCGACGCAAGCTCATGGCGGGCATCGCCCGGCTCCAGTCGAACGAGAAGGTCCACCTTCAGACGTCGGCGGCACGCTATTGGAACGCCTGCCACCACGCCGTGGTCAGGGAACTGGTGGCCGTGGGCCACTACGGGAAAGGGGATGCGGCGGCGGTCGCGCAGCGTCTGGTGCCTCCGGTGACGTCCCTGATGGTGGAAGAATCCTTCGAGGTGCTGGAAAACCTGGGCATGATCCGCCTGGGGGAAGACGATTCCTACGTGCGCACCGATTCCATCCTCTCCGCAGGGGAAAACTGGAAGGTGGAAGCCATCCGCGACTTCCAGGGAAAGGTGATCGATCTGGCCGGGCAGGCGCTCCTCAGCATTCCCCGGGAGAGGCGCGACATTTCCACCCTCACCTTCAGCGTATCCCGGGAAAGGCTCCGGAAGATCAGCACGCGCATCCAGGAGATGCGCTCCGAGATCCTGGCCCTCGTCCGGACCGATCCCGATCCGGACTCCGTGTACCATCTGGAAATCGCCCTGTTTCCCGCGGCCTTGGAGGAGGAGCGTTGACCGGGAAGCCGGCTCGGTTGGTGGGCACCTTGTTCGCCTGCCTCTGGTTCGCCGGCTGCGGAACCCCCGAATCGACCGGAGGTGGTGCCACGGAAACCGGAAACGGATTCGCCGTGCGGGTGAGGACGAGCGGGGGGGCGGCGGCTCGGGCGGCAGCGGTCGAATTCGTGCGAACGGACTCCTGGATCGCGGACCTTGCCGACCTGGGAACTCCCCGGACCTTCCAGGCCGTCGCCGACATGGACGGGGTCGTGAGGCTGGACAGCCTCCCTCCGGGCCTTTGGGCCGTGCAGGGCGAATGGAACGGCCAGATGGGCATCGTACCGGTCACCGCCACGGATTCTTCGACCGTCCTGCAGCTGGATACGGAGGCGGATCTCCGAGGATCCCTCGCGGGGGATTCCACTTCGGCGGTGTGGGTCGAGGGGACGGGCTGGCATTCCAGCGTTCACGGAGGGGAATTCCACTTGTTCGTGGCACCGGGACAGATCCCGTTGGTCGCTTCCAGCGGCGGGTACGTCGTTCCCCTGGGGGTGCCGGACCCCGGGCCCGGGACCTCCCAGGCCCTCCTGGACACCGTGCAGCGCCATCGAATCGTCGTGGAGGACTTCTCCGAGGGAAACCATGCCTCGACCATCTCGCATTTCATCGGCTTGGGCACTTGGTACACCACCTCCGATTCGGGCACGCAGATCGTCTTGAATCTCCAGGGCGAACTGAACTTGCAATACGTTTCCAAGGACACGTCGATCGGATACGCCACCGCCGGAATCGTATTCGCCGACAAGGTCGGCTACCACGACCTGGACCTCGCCTCCATGGACTCCCTCTGCTTCGACCAGAGGGGTGTGGGACAGAACACCGTCCTGTTCGAGCACATCGTGAACGGGGCGAATGCGAACCAGGGCGTCGTTTCGGCGGGGAACCTCACGGCGAGTTGGACGCACTTCTGCGTGACCCCTTCGGCCATGAAGAACTCCTGGGACAGCATGAGCACCACGACGAACAACATTTCCTTCTGCTCCACCCACGGCAGCCGGCTCGAGATGCGGAACATCGCGTTGTGGGGTGTCGCGCTCCAGGCGATCCTTCCCTGACTATTCCTCCTCCAGCTTGCGGAAAATCGCGGCCATGGCCTGCAGGTCGGGCTCCACGGTGGCGGCGGCGCGGCGGTTCTCGTCCTGGATGCGCTTGTAGACCTCGGCGCGGTACACGGGTACCGAGGGGGGCGCCTGGATTCCGATGCGGCAGGACTTGGAGTCGATCTCCACGACGGTGATGATGATGCCGTCCCCGATATGGATGGCCTCGCCCGGTTTGCGCGTGAGGACGAGCATCAGTGGAGGATCCGCTCGGAGGTGGACCACCGGGGATCGTCGACCAGGATCTGCTTGCCGATCCGGGTGCGGATGTTGATGAACAGGGGGCCGGCGAGGTTCGCCGTGGACTTCGCCATGTCCTGGTGCACGGTGACGATGGTGTAGAGCAGGAGCTCCTTGGGATCGCGCACGTCCAGGTCCGCGATCTCGGAGGAAGGCACCAGGGGGTTGTAGTCGGGCCGGAACTGCAGCGGGTTGATGAGCACGAATTGCGCCTCGGAGCCCGCCACGCTGCGCATCCAGTGGAAGGGCGCGTGCTGCGGCCTGGTGAAGATCACGAATTCGCGGGCTCCCTCGAAGCCCGGAAGGCCGCCGGGGAAGGCGATGACGTCTTCCGGCAGGTAGCTCAGGGTTTCGGAACTCTGTCCCATGCCGGGATGGTAGCACCGGAAATCGTCCCGCGCCAGTCCCGGATCGCCCCCACGAGGATGGAAAGGAGTCCGACGGTTTCCGCCAATGCGTCGGACTCCGGGCTGGAGATGCGCACCAGCATGTGCCCCACCACGTCGTGCAGGTCGCGGCCCGGGCCGGGCTCGTCCGCGACGCATCCCTGTCGGGCCAGCGAAAGGAGCTTGCGCAACCGGTCCATGTCTCCGCCTCTTCCGGTGGCGAGTGCGATGCCTTCGCGCAGCGCCTTTTCCAGGCAAAGGCGCATGGTTTCCGACGGACCCGAGGTCAGGACGGATTGGCGCCGGTAGGCGTCGGACCCGGAGCTCATCCGGTTCTGTCCGGTCCGGGAAAGCGACTCATGCCGGCTGGTCCAGCAGTCCCGCCAGGAATCGTCGATCGATGGCGCGGAAGGTGCAGTCTCCCATGACGCGCCCGCCCTGCACGAGCATGGACCGGAAGCGATCGGCGACTTCGAAGGGGGAACGGAGCAGCAGGATGGAGCCGCTCTGGTCGGATTCCTCGGAGAACGAGTCCCCATCCGAGGAGGACCGCGGTTCCTCCGAACCTCCACCGCCGCCGCCGCCCCCGCGCAGGGAGTCGCCGGTGGAGAACTGCGCATTGTCTTCCTGGCTTTTCACCACCATGTCGGTGGCATCGCTCTGGTCCCGCGCGCGGAGGGCCTTTTCCACCGCGGCCATTCCCAGCTGCGACTGGAATTGGCCTTCTCCACGGTGCATGTTCTGCTGGACCTGCGCCGCGTGGTCGCCGGTCACGATGACCTGGAAAAGGTTGGCTCCCTGAAGATTCGGCGAATCAATCCCCATAGATGGATAGGAGATAGGATTATTCCCGCCGTTGAGCAATCGCAGATTTTGGGGAATCATGGAAACATCCGTTCGAGCCGCCGGGATCGTGGGGCGCATTTTGGATCGGGAATTCCCGGATCCGGGAATTCCGTTGGCCCATCGCGACGCGTTCACCCTCCTGGTGTCCGTGGTGCTCTCCGCCCAGTGCACGGACGATCGGGTGAACCAGGTCACCCCTGTCCTCTTTTCGCGGCTGGGAGACGATCCAGGGAGCCTCGCCGTGGCCACGGTGGAGGACATCCGCGAGATCATCCGGCCTTGCGGGCTTTCTCCGGCCAAGAGCAAGGCGATCCAGGGCCTTTCCAGGATCATCGTCCAGGAGCACGGCGGCGAAGTTCCGCGAACGTTCCGGGAACTGGAAGCCCTACCCGGCGTGGGGCACAAGACGGCTTCCGTGGTCATGTCCCAGGCGTTCGGGGTGCCCGCCCTCGCCGTGGACACCCACATCCACCGGTGCGCGCGCCGCTGGGGTCTTTCCGGCGGGACAACGGTGGAGCGGACGGAATCCGACCTGAAAGCCCTGTTCCCCCGCGCCAGGTGGAGCCTGCTCCACCTGCAGATCATCCACTTCGCCCGCAAATTCTGTCCCGCCCGGGGGCATTTTCCCGAGGAGTGCCCCGTCTGCGCGGAACTGGGACGCAAGGGGTTGCCTTTGTTCCCGTAGACCGGGGAATCCAACCGTGCGGGCGGGCTATCTTTTCCCTTCCTGATGCCTCCCACGGACGGAAGATTGGAGCGGATGCGCGAGGTGGCGTCGCGACGCACGCGGCTCTACACCTTCGTGCTGGAAGACTTCCACGACCCCCACAACATCTCCGCCGTGCTGCGGACCTGCGAATGCTTCGGGATCCAGGAAGTCCACGTCATCGAGGAATTGAGGCCGTTCCGGATTTCCCGGCCCATCGTCAAGGGCGCCGACCAGTGGCTGGACATCGTGCGCTGGACCGACCGGCGGCATTGCCTGGAACATCTGCGGGAACGCGGATTCCGCATCGCGGTGGCCAGCTCCAAGGCCGAGCGTTCCTTCCACGCCTCCCCACTGCACCCTCCGCTCGCCATCTACCTGGGCACCGAGTTCGCGGGAAATTCCGAGCACATCCAACGGGCCGCCGATCTGGAGTTCCGGCTCCCCCAGCATGGATTCACGGAAAGTCTCAACGTCTCCGTCTGCGCCGGCATGATCGTGGCCCACCTGGACCGGCACATGGACATCCTGGGTCGGGACGATTTCGTCCTTTCCGCAGCCGAAGTGGACGATTTGGTTGGGCGATGGTCGGAGGAGCACGACAAGGCCTGAGCGAGGCGCGATTTCCGAGCGGGATTTGATGGTGGTCGTTTTATTTACCGAGTAGTAAATTGTGCTCCGTGACCGATAAGAAGTGCAGATGGCATCGCCGAGCGGAGAGCCGGCCGGAGGAAATCCTCCAAGCGGCCTTGGAAGTGCTGGGCGAGAACGGCTACCGGGCCACGAGGCTGGACGACGTGGCGGCGCGCGCAGGGGTCACCAAGCCGTTGATCTACCACTATTTCCAGAGCAAGGACGACCTCGTCCACCGCGCCCTGGAATGGCGCCTGGTCCAGATCCTGTCCGGGATGCGCGACGAACTGGAAGGCATGGAAGCCGGGTGGGAGGCGCGGTTGCGCAGCTTCTGCCGCTGGCTCTGGCAGCGGTGGTGCGCTCCCGAATGGGGGAGATTCCATCGGGTGGTGGTTTCGGAGATGCGCCAGGAGGCCCCCGATGTCTATCGGAAATGGATCCTTCTCGCCTACGGAGAGGGCTGCAAGGTGGTCGAGGAGATCCTCCAGGGTGCCAAGGACGATTTGCGACCCGGGCTGGATTTCACCGCCTCGGCGCGGTTCCTGATCGCGGGGCTCTGGCAGACGGCCCAGGTCCATGCGCACGGCGATGTCCTCAACGAAGGGGCCGCCACCTTGGATTCGATGTTGGAAACGATTTTGGGCATCTTTCTCGCCGGGATCCGGCGGGCTACGGAGGCGAGATGATTCTTCTGGCGACATGGCTTGTCCTGCAGACCCAGGCCAAGATCCAACTCAACCTGGACCAGGCGGTGGACTGGGCGCGCGATTCCTCCGCGACCGCGAAGCTCGCGGCATCCCGGGAAGCAGAGGCGGTGGCGAGGAAATCGGAGGCGACCTCCAATCTGCTTCCCACCTTGACGGCCTCGGCGACCCAGATGACGAAGTCCTACAACTTCCTGACGGGTGGACTTTCCTTCCCGGGGTTCGCCCTTCCGTCGCCCATCCCCTGGTACAGCATCCAGGACGCACGGCTCACGGTCCAGGCTCCGCTCTTTTCGGCCGTGGCGTGGAAGAGCCTGTCGGCGGCCGAGCAGGGAGTGAAGGCCCGCGGGACCGAACACGAGGCGATCCGGGACGACGCGTCGCTTCGCGGCGGTCTGGCCTGGGTGGAACTCTCCAAGACGCAGATGCTGGAGCGCGACCGGGAGGAGGCCTTGCAGTTGGCCCAAGACCTGGAAACGATGGCGGACGACCAGAAGTCCTCCGGCACGGCCACCGGCTTGGACGTCTTGCGCGCGCAGGCCCAGCTGGTGGCCTCGCAGCGGGCCCTGTTGCAGGCGAAATTGGCGCGCGAGAGGGCCTCGTTGGCGCTGGCCCGCGAACTGGGCGTGGACGAATCCGACACCCTGGTGGCCATCGGCACGTTGTCCCTCCAGGCCAAGCCCTTGGCCGGCGGTGCCAAGCCCGTCACGACACCGCGGGTGCGGGCCGCCCAGGAGAACAAGGAGGCCGCGCGCCTGGAGGCGGAGGCTTCCAAGGCGAGATTCCTGCCCACGGTGGGTGTGGAAGCCGACTACGGCTACTCCGCGGGGAAGGAGCAGTTCGAAGGTGGCGGCAACTGGACTGGGCAGGTCGGGGTGTTCGCGGAGTGGAGCATCTGGGGCGGCGGAGACGAGGCCAAGCTGGCCCAGGCGCGCCAGAAGGAGCGGCAGGCGTCCATCTCCTCTTCCGAGGCGGGCCGGCAGGCCGCCATCGACCTGCACGATGCGGAACTGGCGGAGAGCCGCTCTCGGGAGCAGTTGGACCTGGCGGGCACCCAAGCGGCGCTCGTGGATTCCGAATTGGTGCTCTCCCGCGAACGCTTCCACGACGGGGGCTCGGGAAACCTGGAAGTGGTGCAGGCGCAGGGCGACCGCAACGCGGCGCACGCGTCCTGGATCGAAGCCGCGGGGACGCACGCGGCGGCCCTGGTGCGGTTGCGCTGGGCCATGGGACTTTGGGACGGATTTTGACAACGGGGGAACAGGTGGAGAAGAACAGGAAGACGGTCGGCTGGGCGATCGGAATCGCGGCGGCCCTGGTGGTGGTGGGCGGAGGAACGGCCTTCTGGTGGGAGTTCAGCTCCTCCGAGCGGACGGACGACGCCCAGTTGGAGGGCACGGTGGTGCCCATCAACGCCCGGGTGGGCGGATTCGCGGAGTCGGTGCGGGTGCGCGACGACCAGACGGTGCACGCCGGCGACACGCTGTTCACCATCGACCCCACGGAATACATCCTGCGGGTCCGGCAGGCGGAAGCCGAACTCTGGGCGGCCCGGGCGGCCGCGCAGAACGGAGTGGCGGGCGCCGGGGCCAACGCGGCCAAGGCGCAGGAGAAAGTGGCGCAGAACAACATCGACGTGGCCCGCTCCAACCTGGACAAGGCCAACCGCGACCTGGAGCGGACCAGGACCCTCCGCCAGAGGGACGTGGCCAGCCAGTCCCAGCTGGACGCCGCCGAGGCCGCCGCGACGTCGGCCGCCGCCGCCTTCCGCGCCGCTTCCGAACAGGCCGCGGTGTCGGGATTCGGGGAAACCGGCGCCCAGGCGCAGGTCCGGCTCGCCGAAGCCAAGATCGCCGCCGCCCAGGCGGCCGTGGAGGTGGCGCGCACGCAGCTCTCCTGGACCGCGGGCATCGCTCCCGTGTCTGGACGCATCGCCAAGAAGGGCCTGGAGGCGGGACAATACGTGTCGGCGGGCCAACCGGTCCTCGCGCTCGTGTCGGACAGCGCCGTCTGGGCGGTCGCGAACCTGAAGGAGACGCAGATCGACAGGATCCGTCCGGGACTGCCGGTCCGGGTGTCGGTGGACGCCTATCCGGGCCTGGAGCTTTCCGGGAAGGTCCGGTCCCTCCAGGCGGCGACCGGGTCGCGGTTCTCCATGCTTCCGCCCGACAACGCCTCCGGAAACTTCACCAAGGTGGTGCAGCGCGTCCCGGTGCGCATCGACCTGGAGATCCCGGACTCGCTGCGCTCCCGGCTGGTTCCCGGCCTTTCCGCGAACATCGCGATCCGCGTCAGGAACTGACGCGTGGCGAAGATCACGGGGACCCAGCTGGTGGTGGTTGGCACCGTGGCCACCGCCGCCATGATGCAGCTGATCGACACCTCCATCGTCAACGTCTCGCTTTCCCAGATGATGGGGAACCTGGGCGCGACCCTGGAGGACATCAGCTGGGTGATCACCGCCTACGCGGTGGCCAACGTGATCGTGATCGCGCTTTCGGGATGGCTCGCGCAGAGAGTGGGACGAAGCCGCTACTTCCTGGCGTCCATCGTCATGTTCACGGCGGCGTCCTTCCTGTGCGGGATCTCCACCAGCGTGTGGGAGCTCGTGGTGTTCCGGTTCCTGCAAGGCATGGCCGGGGGCGGCATCATGACCACGGCCCAGGCCATCCTGGTGGAATCCTTCGATCGCGAGGATCTTCCCATCGCCAACGCGATCTTCGGGATGACCGTGGTGATCGGTCCGGCCATGGGACCCACCCTGGGCGGATGGATCACCGACAACCTCAATTGGAACTGGATCTTCTTCGTCAACATCCCGGTGGGCGTGGTGGCCACCGTCCTGGCCAAGCTTTTCCTTCCATCCGCGACGCACGACCCGCCCCCCAAGGGGAGCATGGACTGGCAGGGGATCCTCTTCCTGGTGGCGGGAATCGGCGGCCTGCAAGTGGTGCTGGAACGCGGCCAGGACGAGGGTTGGTTCGAGTCGGGCTGGATCGCTTTCCTTTCCGTGGTGGCGGCCGTTTCCGTCGTGGCGTTCGTCTGGAGGGAATGGACGGCGGAGCATCCCGTCATCCATCTCCGGCTCCTGCGCGTGCGTTCCTACGGGGTGGGCGTCTTCTTCTCCTTCGTCCAGGGGCTGGGGCTCTACGCGTCCATGTTCCTGGTGCCGGTCTTCACCCAGGGCATCCTGGGAATGACGGCGATGGACACCGGTCTCCTGCTCCTGCCGAGCAGCATCCTCACGGCTGTCAGCATGCCCGCGATCGGCAAGATCATGCAGCGCGGCGTGTCCGCCCGCATGCTGGCGGGTCTGGGGTTCCTCCTCTTCTTCGTGTTCACCGTGATGCTGGGCCGCCTCAACGGCCAGGTGGGCGCGAGCGACTTCTTCTGGCCGCTGGTCGTGCGCGGCATCGGGATGGGAATGCTGTTCATCCCGCTGACCACGCTGGCCCTGGGTCAGCTCTCGGGGCGCGAGATCCCGCAGGGCACCGCCATGACCAACATGGTGCGGCAGCTGGGAGGCTCGGTGGGGATCGCCTTGGTCGCCTCCTTCGTGGACCGCCGGATGACCTTCCACAGGTCGGTCCTCGCCGAACACGTGGTGAACACCTCGCCCGCCACCTGGTCGCGGCTCCAGTCCGCCGGGGCGCTGTTCATGAGCCACGGCGACACGCGTTGGGAAGCGCAGCGAAAGGCGCTGGGAATGCTGACCGGAGCGGTGGCGCGCGAGGCCGCGGTGATGTCCTACCTGGACGCGTTCCGGGTGGTGGGATTCTTCTTCGTGGTGAGCGTGCCGTTCGTGCTCCTGTTCAAGAAGCCGTCCATGAAGATCGACCCCGCCTCCATGAGCATGGAATGATCGTTCGCATTTGGGCCCGGGCGAAGGGCGTCAGGATCTGACGAAGGCGTCGTAGATGGCCCGGATCCCCACGGGCAGGTCGGCGGCGTCCACGCCCACGATGATGGAAAGCTCGGAAGCTCCCTGGTCGATGACGCGCACGTTCACGCCCGCCCGGGCCAACGCCCCGAACAGCTTTGCGGCCACGCCGGTGCGCCGCGACATCCCGTGGCCCACGGTGGCGATCAAGGCCAGGTTCCGTTCCACTCCTATGGCGTCCGGTTCGCAGTTGCGCCGGATCTCGGCGAGCACGGAGTCCTCCACCGGCGAGAAGTTGTCCTGGTCGATCACCACGCACATGGAGTCGATGCCCGACGGCGAGAGCTCGTAGCTCACGCCCTTGGTCTCCAGGATGCCCAGCACGCGGCGGCCGAACCCGTGCTCCTTGTTCATCAGGGTCTTCTCGATCTGGAGCAGACAGAATCCGTTGCGCCCGGCCACGCCGGCGATGGGCCGGTCGGCGGCCTGTTCCTCGGGAACGATCAACGTCCCCGTGTCGGCGGGACGGTTGGTGTTGGCGATGCGGATGGGGATCCCCGCCTGCTTGCAGGGAAGGATGGCCTCCTCGTGGAACACGTTGGCGCCGGAGTAGGCGAGTTCGCGCAGTTCGCGGTAGGTGACGCGTTCCATGGGAGCGGCGTCGGAGACCACGCGGGGGTCGGCCATCAACAGCCCCGAGACGTCCGTCCAATTTTCGTAGAGGACGGCGTTCGTCGCGCGGGCCAGGATGGCCCCGGAAATGTCCGAGCCGCCGCGGGAGAAGGTCTGGACCCTGCCCTGCGGTCCCGTGCCGTAGAAGCCGGGGAGCACGCAGACGCCCGACGGTATCCGCGGGGGAAGCTCCCTCCAGGTCCGCTCGTCCACCAGGCCGTTCGAGGCCAGGAACACGGCATTTTCCGTGTCCACGAAGGTGCCGCCCAGGTAGGCAGCCATGATGCGAGCGGAGAGGTGTTCCCCACGGGATGCGATCCAGTCGCGGTCCGCTCCGGACAGGACCGAGCGCTGGAAGGAGTGGAGGAGCGCGGCCATTCCCGCGTCCACGCCCAATTCCCGTTCGATCTCCAGGAACCTTTCGCGCAGGAGGGCGAAGGAGGGATCGGGATCGAGCTCGCGGGATACCATGTCGTGGATGGAGAGCAGGATGTCCGTCACCTTCGGGTCCTGCTTGTGGCGCTTCCCGGGGGCGGAAACCACCACCACGCGCCGGCGCGCGTCGGCGCGGACGATGTCCGCCACCTTGCGGAACTGGGAAGCGTCGGCGAGGGAAGTCCCCCCGAACTTGCAGGCGATGGTCTCCGTTGGCGAGTTCAAGCTTTCCGATGCCTCCGAGGGCTTCCCGGGCTCCCGCCCTGGTAGGGCGGGCGGGGGGTGGGTTGGTTCAAGTGGTGTAATCCGCGTTGATGGAGATGTATTCGGCGGAGAAGTCGCAGGTCCAGAACGTGGTGGTTTCCGATCCCTGGCCCAGATCCAGGCGGATCAGGACCTCCTCGCCGCGCATGGCCCTGGACAGGGCGGGGGCGTCGAACGCCGAGGGGGTTCCGCGCACCAGCACCGGCACCTCCTGGATGGAGAGATCCACCGAGTGGGGGGTTACTCCGGCTCCCGCGTAGCCGGCGGCGCAGAGGATGCGGCCCCAGTTGGGATCGCGTCCGTGGACGGCGGTCTTGACCAGCGGCGAATTGCACACGGCGCGGGCCACCATCTCGGCCTGGGAGGCGTCCCGCGCGCCCACGACGTCCAGGCGCACCACCGTGGTGGCACCCTCTCCGTCGCGCACGATTTCCCGGGAAAGATGGGCGGTGAGCGTCCTCAGGGCTTGTTCGAAGTCCCCCGCTTCGGCGGTTCCCGGGAGGATGGTGGGAAGGTCGGCCGCCCCGTTGGCCAGGAGCACGCAGGTGTCGTTGGTGCTGGTGTCCCCGTCCACCGAGATGCGGTTGTAGGACGCTTCCACGCAACGGCGGAAGGCGGGGCCCAACACGTCCGGGTGGATGTCCGCGTCGCAGGTCAGGTACGAGAGCATGGTGGCCATGCGGGGGTGGATCATCCCGGCCCCCTTGGCGCATCCGCCCAGGGTGATCTTTCCGTCGGCGTGCGGGAAGGCGATGGAGGCGTGCTTGGGTCGCGTGTCCGTGGTCATGATCCCCCGGGCGAAGGCGGCTCCGCCGTCCGGCACCGGAAGCGGCGCGATGCCGGAAACGCCGCGACGGATCTTGTCCATGGGAAGCGGCACCCCGATCACGCCGGTGGAACTCACCAGGGCGGCGCCTTCTGGCAGGTTCAGCGACCGTTCCAGCAGGGCCGCCGTCTCCCGCGCGTCGGCCAGACCCCGTTCGCCGGTGACGGCGTTGGCGTTGCCGGAATTGACCAGGATGGCGCCCAGCGGGTGCGCCCCGGCCAGCCTCTCGCGTCCGAACGCCACCGGGGCGGCGGCCACGGCGTTGGTGGTGAATACCGCATCCCATCGGGAGAGGCGGTCGGAAACGAGCAGGGCCAGGTCGGGCGATCCGGATACCTTGATCCCGCAGGTGTGCAGTGCGGCGCGAAATCCCCTCGGGGAGGTGGGGTGTCCGTTGGGATCCAGTGGCATGGGTGGCAAAAATAGCGTTCCAGCCGCCCTGGATCGGCGGTGCCAGGCTAGATTTCCCGCCCTATGTTCCTGTTGCCCACCACGCTGGTCGCCTTCGATCTGGAAACCACCGGACTTTCCCCCGTCAAGGACGAGATCATCGAGATCGGCGCGGTCAAGTTCTCCTTCCACAAGGTGGGGGAACGGATGGAGATCCTGGAGAAGGGCACCTTCCAAAGCCTGGTGAAGCCCGACCGCCACATTCCCGAGGAAGCCACCCGCGTCAACCACATCACGGACGGGATGGTCCAGGACGCCCCGTCCGCCAAGGAGGTGCTGCCCAACTTCCTGAGATTTTGCGGGCAATCGAGCCTGTTGGTGGCGCACAACGGACATGCCTTCGACGCGCCCTTCCTGCGGGAGGCCTGCAAGAAGGCGGGGATCACTCCGCCACGGCTGCCTGTCCTGGATTCCCTCAAGATTTCCCGGAACCTGATGCGTGAAAGCGCCTCCCACAAGCTCTCCGACATCGCGGGCCGCATGGTGGCTTCGGGGGAGATCAAGATCAAGTTGGAGCAAAATGATCTGCACCGCGCCCTGTACGACTGCCAGGTGTTGGCCCAGGTGGTCGGGCGGTTGGTGCTGAAGGCCTTGCCCGAGAAGGATTTGGCCTTCGACCGGTTCCAGAAGGCCGCTGAAAAGCTGGCCCCCATCGCAATTCTGGAAAACTGACTCCAGAGTCTTGACATCGGAGTGCCGGTCATTGGAGAGTGTTCTTCACACTCGCCCATGCCAATTCCAACAGACAAGCAAAAGATCCGTCAGGATCTCGAAGAATTCCGACGCTCCCTGGAAAAGGGAGAAAAAAATCTCGCAAATTCGCTGTTGTCTCTGCTGGAGACTTTGTGCGAGATGGGCGGCATTCCCGGAGCCATGCGCACGCTGGCCCGCCGGCTTGCCGCCACGGCGGGAGGGATCGCTTCGGGAGCCGAGGGTTCGAAAAAGGAACTTTCCAAGCTGATCCAAGGCTTGACCAAGCTGGAACGGTCGCTGGAGGATTCTCCGATGTTCGGCGACCATCCGGAACCGAACCCCGCCGTGGCCCCGAGGGAGTCCACCCCTCCGGATTCCGAAGAAATGGACCTCCTGGAACGGTTCGCGAGCCGGCAAAGGACCGAACTCGAAGAATTCGAGGTCGCGATCCTCGAACGCGAAAAAGGAACCGCCGTCGGCGACGAATTCGTCAAGAGGTACCTGCACACCCTCAAGGGCGAGTTCGGCGTCCTGGACTTGGGGGAGTGGTCCAACCTGGTCCACGAGGTGGAGACCGCGCTGGACGAGAAGCGACTTGGCACGGAAGGCCTGCTTCGGCTCAAGGACCTGATCGGAGACCGGCTCGGGCGGCTGAATTCCGCCCGTGGCCGAGCGGTCTCCGAGGAAGATCGCCAAACGGTGTTCGGCGCGCCTCCTTCCCAGTTCCCGAGCGGACCCGCGAGCGATCCCGCGACCTCCACGAATTTCGCCGGCGACCCGTCGTTCCTGGTGGATTTCATCGCCGAGGGCGGCGACCACATCCACAACATCGAGAAGTCGCTCCTGAAGCTGGAGATCAATCCCAACGACGAGGAGTCCATCAACCTGGTGTTCCGCTCCTGCCACACCCTCAAGGGACTGGCGGCGTTCCTGGAACTCAGGGACATCCAGCGTCTGGCGCACTCCGCGGAAAGCCTGATGGACCGGGCGCGGAACCACGCGATCGTGCTGGGTGGCCAGCATGTGGATGTCCTGCTGGAGGCCACCGACGCCTTCCGGCACCTGGTGGACGGCCTGGAGAAGCAGGTGACGGGAGGTAGCTGGGAGCCCCCCCCGAACCTGGAAGCGTTGATCGACCGGCTCTGCGACGCGGACTACCTGCCTCCCATGCCCGCCCTCGCCCCGGAGAAGTCGTCCCGGAAGATGGGCGAGCTCCTGGTGGAGAAAGGTGTGGCTCCAGAGGCCGTGGAACGGGCCCTGCGCCGCCAGCAGGAGGGGGACGTCAGGCCCCTGGGCGAGATCCTGATCCGCGCGGGGGATGCTAACCCCAGGGATGTGGGACAGATATTGTCGCAGAAGGCGCAGGCCGCGAAGTCGCCGGACGGGAAGAGCCTTTCCGTGGAGGAGACCATCAGGGTCCCCGTCCAGAGGCTGGACCTTCTCATCGACGCCATAGGAGAGGCCGTCATCGCGCAGTCCATGGTCTGGGCCGATCCCCGCCTGCAGGAGGTGCGGGACCTCCCCCTGGAGAACAAGATCGCCCAGGCGACCCTCATGCTGCGCCAGATCCAGGAATTGTCCATGTCCCTGCGCATGGTGGGCATCCGCTCCACGTTCCAGAAGATGTCGCGGCTGGTGCGCGACCTGGCCCGCAAGCTCGACAAGCAGATCGAGCTGTGCATGGAGGGAGAGGACACCGAACTCGACAAGACCGTGGTGGAGAACATCGGCGACCCCCTGGTGCACATGGTGCGCAACTCCGTGGACCACGGGATCGAGCTCGCCCCGGATCGCATCGCGGCCGGAAAACCCGTCCAGGGCCGGATCTGCCTTCGCGCCTACCACAAGGCGGGAAGCGTGTTCATAGAAATCGAGGACGACGGCAAGGGCCTTGACCGCGAGGCCATCCTTCGCAAGGCGATCGCTTCCGGCAAGGCCAAGGCCGACCAGTCCTACTCGGACGCCGAAGTCCACCAGATGGTCTTCCTGCCCGGGCTGTCCACGGCCAAGGCGGTCACCGACGTGTCCGGCCGCGGGGTGGGGATGGACGTGGTGAAGAAGAACATCGAGGCGCTGCGGGGCGCGGTGGAAATCCGGTCGGAGAAGGGCGTGGGCTCCAGCTTCGTGATCCGGCTGCCGCTGACCCTGGCGATCATCCAGGGAATGGTGGTAAGATCCAGGGGAGAGCGCTACATCGTGCCCACCCTGTCCATCCTGACCACCGTGCGCCCGGAGGAAGGAAGAGTGCACACCGTGGTCGGCAAGGGCGAAGTCCTGAACCTCCGCGGAGACATCGTCCGCCTCGTGCGGCTCGGGCGGATCTTCTCCGACTCGACGGAAAACGACGGATCCGACGCCCAAGGCGTCGTGATCGTGGTCGAGGACGCCTTCGGGCGGAAGATCGGGATCGTCGTCGACGAGATCCTGGAGCAGCAGCAGGTGGTCATCAAGAACATCGGCGGCGGAATGGGTCAGGTTCCCGGCATCACGGGCGGAGCCGTCATGAGCGACGGTTCCGTGAGCCTGATCCTGGACGTGGGAGCCGTGGTGAAGATCGCATCGGAATGAAGGGAGGTTCGATATGACGGAGATGGTTGCGAACGGATCGGAAGTCGCCGGGAACCGGGCAGGGAAATACCTGACGTTCCGGCTGGGAGAGGAGGAATTCGGACTGGAGATCCTGAAGGTCCAGGAGATCATCCAGCTCCAGTCCATCACGCGGGTCCCCAGGACTCCGGATTACGTCAGGGGTGTCATCAACCTGCGGGGGAAAGTGATCCCGGTGGTGGACCTGCGACTGAAATTCGGATTGCTGCGCGCGCAGGACACGGAGCGCACGTGCATCGTGGTGGTGCAGATCCGCCATGCCGACGGCGTGGTCGTGATGGGCACCATCATCGACGAGGTCCGGGAGGTCCTGGACATCCCCGGAGCGAGCATCGAGGACGCCCCCAGCTTCGGGGCCTCCATCGAGACCGAATTCATCCTGGGGATGGGGAAGATCGGACAGAGCGTCAAGATCCTGCTGGACATCGACAAGGTCCTGTCCGGGCAGGAGATCCACAACATCCAGGCCGCGAGCGCCTGATCCCTTTTCCATCCAAACCGCGCAACAAGGAGAACGAACATGCTTAAGAACTTGAACCTTGGCTCCCGCATCGCACTGGGCTTCGGGACCATCCTGCTGCTCTTCGTCGGAGTCGGATTCTACGCCTTCCAGGCGATCTCCGGACTCGACGGCACCATCGACATGGTCGTCAAGGACCGCATGGTCAAGAATCGGCAGGTGAACACGGCTTCGAGAAACACGAACATCGCCTCCAGCCTGATCCGGGAGATGCTGCTGGTGGACGACCAGCAGAAGATCCTGGAGCTCAAGGGCAGGGTGTCGGCCATCAGCGAGAAGAACACCTCGATCTACGACTCGTTGTCCGCTTCGATCAAGAGCGACGAAGGGAAGCGCCTGCTCGCCAACGCGATGGAACGGCGCGCGAGCTACGGGACGTCCAGGGCGAGCCTGATCGAGCTGATCGCGCAGGGCAGGAAGCAGGAGGCCGCGTCGCTCCTGTTCGGGGCCAACAAGGACGCGTTCGACCAGTACGCGAAGTCGCTCGACGAGCTGTCCGCGTTCCAGGACGAACTGGCCAGCAAGGACGGCGAATCCGCCGCAGCCGCCGCCACTTCCCTGGAACACGAGCTGGTGGGGATGATGCTCGTGCTGATCCTGCTCTCCTCGCTGATCGGATGGATGCTGACGCGCAGCATCACCAAGCCCATCCACCAGTGCATCGCCATCGCCGACCGGATCGCGAGCGGCAGGACCGACATGGCCATAGACGTGGACGGCACCGACGAAACAGGCAGGCTCAAGGTTTCCCTGCACCACTTGGTGGAGAAGATCGGCGGACTCGTCCAGGAGATGGTCCACATGTCGGACGAGCACACCAAGGGCGACATCGACGTGGCCATCCCCGCGGAGAGGTTCGAAGGCGTCTTTCGCGAGATGGCCAAGGGCGTGAACGACATGGTCTTCGGACACATCGCGGTGAAGAAGAAGGCGATGGCCTGCATATCGGAGTTCGGCAAGGGCAACTTCGAAGCGCCCCTGGAGAAATTCCCGGGCAAGAAGGCGTTCATCAACGACCACATCGAGCAGCTGCGCGCGAACCTGAAGGCGCTGATCGCGGACACGGACGTGCTGGTCAAGGCCGCGGTCGAAGGAAAGTTGGCGACGCGCGCCGACGCCACCAAGCACCAGGGCGACTTCCGCAAGATCGTGCAGGGGGTGAACGACACCCTGGACGCCCTGATCGGGCCCATCAACGTGACGGCCAAGTACGTGGACGACATCTCGAAGGGCGTCATTCCGCCCACCATCACCGACAACTACAACGGCGACTTCAACATCATCAAGACCAACCTGAACGCGGTGGTCAAGATGATGAGCGACCTGCTGAAGGAGACCGATGTCATCATCAAGGCCGCCGCCGAAGGCGAACTGGGCAAGCGCGCCAACGCCGACCTGTTCCTGGGGGGCTGGAAGCAGCTGGTGGCGGGCGTCAACGACACCATCACCAACATCGTGGACCCGCTGATGGTGACGGCCGACTACGTGGACAAGGTGAGCAAGGGCGTCATCCCGCCGGAGATCACGACGGTCTACAAGGGCCAGTACAACATCATCAAGACCAACCTGAACGCGGTGGTCAAGATGATGGGCGAACTTTTGAAGGAGACGGACGGCATCATCAAGGCCGCCGCCGAAGGCGAACTGGACAAGCGCGCCAACGCCGACCTGTTCCTGGGTGGCTGGAAGCAGCTGGTCAGCGGCGTCAACGACACCATCACCAACATCGTGGACCCGCTGATGGTGACGGCCGACTACGTGGAGAAGGTCAGCAAGGGCGTCATCCCGCCGGAGATCACGACGGTCTACAAGGGCCAGTACAACATCATCAAGAACAACCTGAACGCGGTGGTCAAGATGATGAGCGACCTCTTGAAGGAGACCGACGGCCTGGTGAAGGCCGCGTTGGGGGGCGCCCTGTCCACCCGCGCCAACGCGTCCCTGTTCCTGGGCGGCTGGAACGAACTCGTGGCCGGCGTGAACAAGACCCTGGATTCGGTCCTCGAGCCCATCAACGAGGCGGCCGGAATCCTGGAGAAGGTGGCCGACCGCGACATGACCGTGCGCGTGCAGGGCAACTACCAGGGCGACCACGCCAAGATCAAGGAGGCCCTGAACTCGGCGGTGGACAACCTGGAGAAGGCCTTGGCCCAGGTTTCGGATTCCACGGGCCAGGTGTCCAGCGCGAGCCAGCAGATCGCCTCGGGTAGCCAGAATCTGGCGCAAGGCGCCAACGAACAGGCGAGTTCCCTGGAGGAAGTGTCCGCGTCCCTGGAGGAGATGGCCTCCATGACCCGCCAGAACGCGGACAACGCACTGGCCGCGAAGAACCTGGCCAACGAGGCCGACGGAAACACGCGCACCGGATTGGACGCGATGGGCAAGATGAGTTCCGCGATCAACAAGATCAAGGAAAGTTCCGACCAGACCGCCAAGATCGTGAAGACCATCGACGAGATCGCCATGCAGACGAACCTCCTGGCCTTGAACGCCGCCGTGGAAGCGGCGCGCGCCGGGGAGGCGGGCCGCGGTTTCGCCGTGGTCGCCGAGGAGGTGCGGAACCTCGCGCAGAGGTCGGCGCAGGCCGCGAAGAACACGGCGGACATGATCGCGGAGTCCGTGCGCAATGCCGGAGACGGCGTGGCCATCGTGGACTCCGTGGCGGTTTCGCTGGACAAGATCGCGGGGAGCATCCGCAAGGTGAACGACCTGATCGGGGAGATCGCCGCGGCCAGCAAGGAGCAGTCGCAGGGGATCAAGGAGGTCAACGAGGCCGTCGTGCAGATGGACAAGGTGACCCAGCAGAACGCTGCGAACGCGGAGGAATCGGCCAGCTCCTCCGAGGAACTGTCCAGCCAGGCCGAGGAACTCCAGGGGATGGTCGGCCAGTTCCGGATCCGGTCCACCGGCCAGGTGATCAACGCGGGCAGGAGCGCTCCGGTCCACAAGGCGGCTGTTTCCGCCCCGCAGCATTCGAAGAAGGGTGTCCATGTGGTGAAGGCCGGGAGCAACGGGACCAACGGGAGCAACGGCATCCCGCTGGACAACGAGGCGTTGAAGGAGTTCTGATGCCGCTGCCGGGCAGTCGTAACGATCGCGCGGCTGCCGCGGAACGCCTCCATCGGGAGCGCGTTCCGCTCGGGCGGCGGGCATGATCCAGGACCAGATCGGCCCGGACCAGTACGCGGCGATCCGCGACCTGGTGCACGGCAGGGCGGGAATCGCCCTGGGGGATTCCAAGCAGGCCCTGGTCCAGGCGCGACTCGCGAAACGGCTCCGGGTGCTGGGACTTTCCGGGTACGACGAGTACCTGGAGGTCCTGTCCGGTCCCGAGGCGGACGACGAGATCGTCCACCTGCTGGACGCCATCTCCACCAATTTCACCTCGTTCTACCGCGACGGAAAGCACTTCGAGGTATTGACGGAAATCGTCAGATCGGCGGTGGAGGCCGGGAAGAAGAGCTTCAGGCTGTGGTGCGCCGCCGCCGCCACGGGAGAGGAACCCTACACCCTCTCCATGGTCTGCCAGGACGCCGCCGGCCCCGGCATTGCGGACCTGCGGATCCTGGCGACGGACATCTCCACCCGGGCGCTGGAGTCCTGCCAGCGGGGGAGCTACGACGAACAGAAGCTCGCGAACGTCCCGGAGGTCCAGAAGCGCAAGTGGTGGGATCGAGTCCCGGAAGGACTGTCGGCCAAGCCGTCCCTGCGCGAGCCGCTTTCCTTCGCGAGGCTCAACCTCTCGGACGTTCCCTATCCGATGCGCGGCCCCATGGACGCGATCTTCTGCCGCAACGTCATGATCTACTTCGATCGGGAAGGCCGATCGCGCTTCGTCCGCGAGGCGACCCGACTGCTCGTGCCCGGGGGATACCTGTTCGTGGGGAGCTCCGAGAGCCTTTCGGGGATCGGCGAGGGTTTCCAGGCGGTGATGCCGTCCGTGTACCGGAAAGGGAAGCCGTGAGCGCGAGGGTCGTGGTGGGCATCTCCGAACGGAGCTTCAGCACCCAGGCGGGCGACCAGGTGGTGACGCACGCGCTCGGTTCCTGCGTGGGAGTGGTGGTCCACGACGCGCAGGCCTGCGTGGGCGGAATCCTGCACTACATGCTTCCAGCGTCCTCGCTGGATCCGGAGAAGAGCAGGATCAACCCGTTCATGTTCGGGGACACCGGCATTCCGGCATTCTTCAAGGAAGCCTACGCGCTCGGTGCGGCCAAGGACAGGATGCGGGTGGTGATCGCGGGAGGAGCCAGGGTCATCGAATCCGTGCAGACATTGGACATCGGGGCGCGGAACGTGGTCATCGCCCGGAAGCTGTTCTGGAAGAACGGCGTCATGATCGCGGCGGAGGACGTGGAAGGGAACCGACCCCGCACGCTCTTCCTGGAGGTGGGATCGGGAAGGACCTGGTTCACCACGCGCGGCGAGGTCCACGACCTGTGAACGGCGGAGGTTTCTGATGGGCTACACGGTCCTTGTGGTGGACGACAGCGAGACCATCCGCGGAGCCCTCGCGAGGGCCTTCGGGATGGCGAAGCTTCCGATGGACGGGATCATCCAGGCGCGCGACGGCCTGGAGGCCATCGAAGTCCTGCGGGAAAAATGGGTGGACATCGTCCTCACCGACATCAACATGCCGCGCATGGGCGGCGAAGAGCTGATCCGGGCCATGAAGGCCGACCCCGCCTTCGCCGACATCCCCGTGGCCGTGGTGTCGACCGAAGGCAGCCAGACCCGCGTGGACGGTCTCCGTCGCGCGGGCATCGCGGGCTACCTGCGCAAGCCCTGCCGACCCGAGGAGATCCGCGAGCTGCTCCACCAGGTCCTGGGGGATTGGAAATGAACGAAGAGATGAAGCAGGCCATGGAGATCGTGTCCATCCGGATCCTGGAGGACGCCGCGTTCCTCTTCGTGGAACGCGCCGATGGGGATGCGAGACCGGGCCCGGACTGGAGGGCCGCCGGTGCCGAACTGCGTTGGACCGGACCTCGCGAAGGGACCATGAGGGTCTGGGCGGAACCGTCCCTCCTGCGCGTCCTGTCCGCGAACATGCTGGGGATGGAGGAGGACGACCCCTCCGCCGTCGCCGCCGGGCCGGACGCGCTGCGCGAGATCCTGAACATGGTGGTCGGGAACTGCCTGACGGAGGCCTGGGGTCCCGGTCCCGTCTTCCACCTGGAGGTGCCCCGGGAGGCCGATCCCGACCTGCTCGCCGGGGACGCCGAGGACGGCTTCTGGATCCTGGCCGAAGACCGTCCGGTGCTGTTCCGCTGCGGTGGCTCCCCGTGATCGGGTCGGGAGCCAAGGTCCGCGTCCTGGTGGTGGACGATTCCGCCGTGGTGCGGGAGGTCCTGGTGCGCGAACTGGGACGCCATTCCTCCATCGAAGTGGTGGGAACGGCCCCCGATCCCTACCTGGCCCGCGACAAGATCCTCCGATTGTCCCCGGACGTGATGACGCTGGACCTGGAAATGCCCCGGATGGACGGGCTCACCTTCCTGCGCAAGATCATGGAGCACCATCCGGTTCCCACCATCGTGGTGAGCTCCCTGACGGCCAAGGGGAGCCAGATGGCGCTGGAGGCGCTGCAGATAGGCGCCTTCGACGTCCTCTGCAAGCCGGGGGCGGCGTACACGGTCGCCGAGGTGATCCCGGTGCTTGTCCAACAGATCCTCGCGGCCGCAGGTTCCGACATGCGCAAGTTCCGGAAGCGGGACGCGGAAGCCGCTCCGGTCCAGAAATTGTCCATGACGCGCACCACCAACCGGATCGTGGCGGTGGGCGCGTCCACGGGCGGCACCACGGCCATCGAGACCTTCCTTAAGCCGATTCCCGCCCTGTGCCCGCCCTTGGTGGTGGTGCAGCACATGCCGCCGGGGTTCACCAAGTCGTTCGCCGAGCGCCTGGACAGGGACTGCGCCATGGAGGTGCGCGAGGCCGTGGACGGGGATCTGGTCAATCCGGGCATCGCCCTGATCGCTCCGGGCAACTACCACATGGTGGTCCGGCGCAGCGGAGCGCAGTACACGGTCGCGCTCCACCAGGGCGAGCGTCGCCACTACCAGAGGCCCGCGGTGGACGAGCTCTTCGAATCCGTGGCGGACTACGCGGGGGCCAACGCCGTGGGGGTGATCCTCACCGGGATGGGCGCCGACGGGGCCGCGGGACTGCTGCGCATGCGACAGGCGGGCGCGCGGACGGTCGCGCAGGACGAGGAATCCTCGGTGGTCTGGGGGATGCCGGGCGAAGCGGTCAAACTGGGGGCGGCGGAATTCGTCCTGCCGCTGGACCAGATCGCCGGTTCCGTTTTGCACCTTCTCGAATCAGGAGTCAGGTCATGAGTCGGATATTGTTGGCCGAGGACGACCGCATCTCGCGGGTGATGCTCCAGGCGGTCCTGATGAAGTGGGGACACGAGGTGGTGCCGGTCGTCGACGGACGGGACGCACTGGAGAGGCTCCTGGATCCGGACGGCCCCAGCCTCGCCATCCTGGACTGGCTGATGCCGGAACTCAGCGGCGTCGAGGTCTGCCGAACCCTCCGCGGGACCGCCGGCATCCGACCCATCCACATCATTCTCCTGACCGCGAAGGCCAAGGGTGCGGAGGCCGCGGAGGCGCTGGCGGCCGGAGCCGACGACCACATGTCCAAGCCCTACGACCTGGTGGAGCTGCAGGCCCGCATCCAGTTGGGATTCCGGAGACTGGAATCCGCCGAGGTCGCGGGTTCGAGGCTCGGACTCGACCAGGACCTTCGGCTCCAGTCGATCCTGTCCCGGTTCCTGCCGCTCAACCGGATGGCCCTGGAAACGGTGCTGGCGGATCCCGGCCAGCTGGGCGTCCTGCCCGTCGGCGAGGGCAGCTGCGATCTCGCGAAGGTGGTGCCGGAAATCGTCTCGGATGCCTCCGGATTCCTTTCCGACCGCATCCAGGTGTCGGTAGCGGGAGCTTCCGCGCAGGTGGCGGTCTGCGCACGGACCCTGCGCCAGATCGTCCTGAACCTTCTCGTGCACCTGCGCATGGCCTCGCCGGACCGCCTCTGCCGTGTGGACATTTTCTGGCATGACCGGGCGGACGGAAAGACCCTCTGCTTCGTGGACGACGGACCCGGGGTCCTCACCGAGGACGTCACGTCGCTGGGCTGGCCCGTGACCACGCTGCGAAACCAGGACCTCAATCCGGGGTTCGGGCTCTTCTTCGCGAACCTCGCCGCCGAGTCCGCAGGATGCACCATCACCTGCTCCGCGGGCGCGGGACGGGGGCTGCGCACCGAGATCCGGATTCCCGCGCCACGGTAGGACCTCCGTCGGCGCGCACGCGGGCCGGCTCGACTTTGGATATTGCGGATTCGAGTCGGGCGGGTCGCCCGGGGAGGTTCCACATGTACGTCGTTCTCTGCCTGATGGCGCATCTGGCAATCGCCGCTCCGGTCGCCACCATGGACGTTCCCGCCCCGAGCTGGGAAGGTCCTGCCCGCGCCCGGTCCGCTTCCGTCGCCGATCTGGACGGGCCCTCCACCCCGCCGGTCGCGCAAGGCTACGGGTACGGCGACGGGGGAGGATATGGATATGGCCGCAGACGGAGACTCTCCGGTCCCGGCCTCATCGTCGGCGGTGCCGTGTTGACCGGCGTGGGCGCCGTCATTCTTGCCACCGCACCGAGCAGCGGCTGGAACGAGCAGGATACGCCTCACCGGGCAGGCAACGCCGCCGGGGTCGTGTTCCTGGTGGGCGGGATCTTGATGATGGGCTGCGGGTTGGTCCTCACCATGTCGGACCAGTAGGGTGAGGGAGTCGTGGGCGGGCGGCGGGAAAGTGCCCGCGACCGATTCTCGACCATCTCCGGTGTCCGGGAAGGTATCTTGTGGGTTCGGCGGCATCGTCCGTCGAACAGGGGGGCGCACAGGTTTCGACAGAGTGAGAAGTTTGGCAGTGGCACGCAGAGGGTCCAGGTGGCCTCTCAAAAAACCTGGAAACCAATACCAGGCGAAGAGTCCTACTCTTACGCTCTTGCCGCGTAACTAACCCTTACAAAGCAGCGACGAACAGGCCATGTCTCCGGGCCTGCAAGTCGAACCTCAGGGGGCTGGGTCGAGCGCATGTCCGGGGCGCACGACCGAGATTCACTGGACTGGTTCTTTTCGAAGCGCGTCGATTGGCGGCGGGAAGAGCGAGATCAAATAGTCGACTAAGCGTGTAGAGGCTGGCAAGTGACTTTCTTTGGACGGGGGTTCGATTCCCCCCGCCTCCACTTCCGAGGGCGCTCACGAGGCGCATCCTCGGTCATCGACCCCTCGGCGTCCCCCGGTACGGACGCCGTCGGGGCCGTTTCCCTTCGGCTGCATCCTCGATAGCGGCCTCGGAAGCTCGCTCCGGTTGTACTGGGCTGGCGCCTGCGGCGCTTCACTACGCCGGTGTGGTTGGGCTGGCGCCTTCGGCGCTTCGCTACACCGATATGGATGGGCGGGCGCCTGCGGCGCTTCGGTGCTGCGGGGAGCGTCGGTTGAGTTGGCGCTTTTCGGCGCTGCGCTGCGGGAGGGCTGGAATTCGGTTGTTTGATCGGGGATGAATTTGCGGTTCACTTGTTCGTCGCCAACTCCGTAGTGGATCACATTTCTGGAAAAGCGATCCGCAAAAGGTTTGCGCAAATCCTCGCTTTTCCATCGAGCGGGTTTTTGGAATTCATCGGGAGACCGCCACGCACTGGTGTCCCCTTTCTCCGTACGCTTCGGATGGCCGGCCCCGCGGGTGCGTCTGCTGGAGATCCAGTGGCGAGTCGCCATCCTGCTCCGGTTGCCAGGAATTCCAACGCGTCACCGTGCTTCGCAAACGGAATCGGGCCTTGTCCGAGACCAACGCTGTCGGGGTCTTGCAGGCGTCCATGAACCTCAGTGCGTTGGCAAGGCCGTCGCGGGATTCGACGGCCATCCGTGTCTCTGGACCGAAGATTCCATCGCTGGGGATGCCGATGGCGGTCTGGAGAAGTTCCACGGCACGCCGTGGGCCGACCTTGGTGGCGCACTCGAACACCAGCAGGTCCAACGGGCGAGGACATTTGTCCGCGTGCGAGGGAATCCAGAACGAGCCCTGGTAGATGGCCTCGATCTCCTCCGGGGAGATGTCCCGGATCGCGTTGTCCGGAAGGCGGTTCTCGTCCCGCCAAAGGGAGTATTCGGCCTGGGTGATGCAATGACCCGTGGCCGCGTCGTCGCCTTCGACAGCAGCACGGATCCTGTTCTTCTCCAGGACCGCATCGAGACATTCCTCGAATCGCATGCAAGCATCCACGCTCGGTGCGCCAGAGCCGAGTTCGATCATGGGACAATCCTTCAATGGGTTGAGGTGAAGGCCCTTCGGGAAGCCGAAAAGCATCGATGGACACGATTATCCGTCATTCCGCGAGTGGAGTCAACCGACAGGATCCGACATGGCTGACCCAAGCCGTACCCGCACGCACGGCGCCCGAGCTCCCGTCAGAGCAGCGTGAAGGGCCCGATTTCCCCTTCCAATTCCGGTGGGTCCAAATTGGGTGTAATTGGATGTAGTATTGGTTTGTGCAATGGGCTGATACTCTTGAGATCACTCCGGATGTCCTGAGGCAAATCGCCGGGATCGACGAGTTCAAGGGCGCTTGGCGCGCCTTGGGGACGCTGGCACCGGATCGGTTGTCGGCATTGCGGCGCGTGGCCACCATCGAGAGCATCGGCTCGTCGACCCGCATCGAGGGCAGCAAGCTGACCGATCGAGAGGTGGAGCGACTGCTGTCGAACTTGGAGATCAGGTCCTTCGCCACCCGCGACGAGCAGGAAGCGGCCGGCTATGCCGAGCTGATGGATTTGGTGTTCGAATCCCACCGGGACATTCCCTTCGACGAAAACCACATCAGGCAGTTGCACAAGATCCTGCTGCGCCACAGCGACAAGGACTCCTGGCATCGGGGCGAATACAAGACCACCTCGAACGGCGTCGCCGCCTTCGATGAATCGGGTGCCCAGATCGGGGTCGTGTTCCAGACCGCGTCGCCCTTCGACACGCCTCGGTTGATGACAGAACTTGTCGCATGGGTGGACCGGGAGCGGGAAACCGCCCGTCTGCATCCTCTGCTGGTCATCGCCCTTTGCGTGGTGGTGTTCCTGGAAATCCATCCGTTCCAGGACGGAAACGGGCAACTGAGCCGGGTGCTGACCACGCTCATGCTTCTGCAGGCCGGATACGCCCATGTGCCCTTCGGCTCGCTCGAGAGCGTGATCGAGCGGAACGAGGAAGCCTACTACCTGGCGTTGCGACAGACCCAGGGCACGATTCGCACGGAGTCGCCGAACTGGCGACCTTGGCTGGAATTCTTCCTGGGGTCCCTGGCCGAGCAGGTGCGGAGTCTGGAGAAGAAGGTCGAGCGCGAGAAGATCGTGCTGGCTTCGCTGCCCGAGCTCTCGCTTCGGATCGTCGAGTTCGCACGCCAGCATGGCCGTGTCACCATCGGCGGAACCATCAAGCTGACCGGCGCCAGCCGCAACACCCTCAAGCAGCACTTCCGGACACTGGTCGAACGCGGAACGCTGGACCGGCACGGCAGCGGGCGAGGGGTGTGGTACGACTTGAGGTGAAAGGGCCGAAGCGCCGGAAGGACGCCCGACCGCGGTGCCCGAACTCCCGTCAGAGCAGCGTGAAGCGCAGCCCGAGACTGATTTGCCGCAGTTCGTTGGTCTCGTTGTTCCGGTGGTAGTAGGGCACCATGGGGAGTCGGTAGGCTCCGAAGATCCCGAACGACGGGGTGAGTTGAACCCCCGCCCCCAGGTCCAGGAACACGGAATTCTGGTCGCCGGTGATGTCGCCGTCCGTGGTCGTGGAAAGGCCCGCCAGCGTCCGCTTGTAGGTGTACTGGCTGTGGAGGGGAATGTCCACCGAAGGACCCACGGAGACGAAGGCGAGACCGGGGAGGATGTAGACCTCTCCCGCGACGCCGAATGTCAGGAACTGGGAGACGACGGATGAATCGGAGCTGTAACTGACACCCAAGACGTCGCCGCTGCTCTTGGTGCCCCAGGTCGTCAGCTCGTATCCAGCGGTACCTCGCAGGGCGAGGTAGTCGCTCAGGGCGAGTTCCAGGGTGGGAACGGCCCGGATCCCGAACCCGAGCTTGCCGTCGATGTTGCTGGGCGTGTTGTTCGGGAAGGTGAGGATTCCCGAGAGATCCGCACCGACATTCGCCCCCAACGGGAACGCGGAGGAGGCCACGAGGGCCAGCAAGGGTAGGATGAGTTTCATCGGATTGGTTCCTTTTGATGGTGAGGTTCGTTCAAGGCAGCGTGAAACGGAGTCCCACGTTGATCTGATCCAGGTCGATGGTGAATCCGTCGGCTTCGTAGTAGGGGACCAGGGGAAGGCGGTAGCCGATCACCAGGGCGACCGATTGCGAGATCTGGTGCCCGAAGCCGAAATCGAGGAAGACCGAGGGCTGGTCGCCGGTGAATCGTCCGGAGCTCGTGCCGGGCCCGGTGGCGTCCACGAAGTCATCGGTGGCTTCGCTGTGCAGGGGAATGTCCGTCGAAAATCCCAATGAGGCGAAAGAGCCTCGGCGGGGGAAGTTGAACTGCCCGGCCATGCCCAAGGTCAGGAACTGGGTGTTCACCGAGTAGTCGTCGGTGGACCCGTCGGAGTTCACGAACCGATAGCCCCATGTCGTGAACTCGTAGCCGGCGAAGGCGCGGAGGTCGAAACGGTCGCTGACCGCGTACTCGATGGCCGGGACGATGCGAAGACCCAGACCGAGCTTGGTGTCCGTTCCATACTCCGGCCAGACCACGGGAATGGTGAAGACCCCGCCGACGTCCAGACCGAACCGCACGGGAGATTCGCCTTGGAGGCCCTGCTCGTAGGGTGTCTGGTACGCGAAGGAAGATGTCGCCAGCAGGGCGAACAGGAAGGTGATGCGCTTCATTCGAGAATTCCTCTCCGAGGGAGAGATCGCTCCCGAAGTCCGATGGCATCGGCCTCCACAGTTGGCGAGGCCTTGGAAACATGAATACAAAAACGGAGGCGCGACGTTGTCGCCGGGGTTTCCGGAAGCGCGGTCGTGATAGACGGAAAGCGTCAAATCATCGACCGTGCGCCGGTTGTGCCTGGCCGACCGTTCTTGTGCCGACCGGGGCTGCCAGAAAACGTCAAAGGCTTGGCGGGGGCTGCGTGGAATTCCGGATCGGTTCCAAAGCAGTTGCCGAAGTCACCATTTCCGCCCCAAAAAACCAAAATTTTACCGAAATCTGTCGTTTTTCAAGAAAAATCAACTTATCACAATATTTTAATTGATGTTCAATAACAGGGTTTCAATTTTATTTTCAGTATCGGACGATTCAATGAACTTGCCATTCAATGTCGAAGAGTTGAAAAGGCGGAATTTGCCAACCAGAGAAGAATCTGCTTTGGTTGTTCTCACCTTTGATCTTACCTATGATCTTTGGAAAGACTTTGTGAAGGTCAGCGAATTCATTGTCAATGTAATTGGGTTCTCTGGTGTAGATTTACCCTGCAACACATTTGTCAAGATTGTAATGGCAAATCGCGCCAGTTCTGAAAAGCTGGTCGAGTACTACCGCAAAAGGCTTCGCGACTATTTTAACCAAAATGAAATAGGTGGGGGGATTTTTCTTATTTGCGGGGAAAGATGGGCTTCAAACATTCCTATCGCGGGATAAACGGAAAAGTGAACCATGATCAGCAGTGAAGATAAAGACAGAGGGCGTCTGATTGGTTTGGCCAAAAGAGCATCTTCCGAGGAGGTTCAAAATCACTTGGATGCCTTTGATGGTCATAAAATCATCGTGGATTACGATGGGCAGGCGAGCGGCGAAGACGATTTCGATGCCGAAGAACCTGCTCCGAGGGGATTTTTGCATATTCCCGCCGAGACGGATAAGCCTTTTTACGATGGCCTTCGCGGCTAATGGAAGAGTCTATTCGTCAGACTTGATAAACTGCCCTCGAATAAGGGCTTTTGGGTTCGAATGGATGCCAAGATGCCGTAGACCAAAATCCCTCGAGTGCAAAGGCATTATAATTCTTCGGAAACGGAATTCCGTTTTCTTCTTACGGTGAAGTGATCGCCGTGAAGGGTTAGACAATCCAGTATATGTTCTAGTTCTTCAGCACTCAATTTGGACAAGTGATTGATGTGTCCCACAATAGAGTCAATGACGGACTCTCGCTCCTTGGAGGATAAGGCTTCTGGCTTATCTTTCATGTTTCGATTTCCCATCATTTAAAATCAATTTTGGATCAGATCAGATCCAGTGATCCAGCGTCTTTCAAATACAAGGAAAAGATCTACCTGACCATAGTTTCAAAAAATAATCTCAAAATAACTAGAATCGGATAACGCGATCCGAAATGATTCCATCAGCCAGTCACGAAAACGGAACCTTGGGCAGCGCCCCCGAAAAACGCTTGGCCTCCGAATTGGTTTACTCCTTGTACCGGAAGCCAAGTCGCTCCGGCAATAGAAAGCGCAAACCATGATCTCCTTGATTCTCACCTGTCTGCTTCCTCTGGCCAACGGTGCCGACATCGGCATCTCGGCCCAGGTGCAAGTCGCCCCCGGCATCGCGGTGAACCTGCACTCCGATTCCTACTACACGCAGCGGGACCACGACCGCCAGGCGAATCTGGCGCGGATCCAAGCGGACAGAGAAAGCGAGCAACGTCACCGCGACGACTACGACCGGCAGAAGGTCCGGGATCCGGGCAGCATCTACGTGTGGCGGGACACCCGCGAGGAGCACACCAAGGAGAGTCAACGTCTCCAGAACCAACAGGCCGCGCACGAGCAGGATCGCGCGGCCCAGGAGCAAAGGATCCATGCCGATGAAGACCAGGACCGCACCGAACACCAGCGCTGATCGGGCACCCCCGCCGGAAGGCGTTCTGACATCCGACGCAGATGCGTTGAAGGGGACCGTCCTGGACATCCGGGCGCCCACGCGGCGCTTCGTGACCTCCACCTTGCCACATTGGCAATGACAGCTTATGTCGTCCTTCTACCCACACGAAAGCGTGAGAAGCCAACAGAAGGGTGATTGTTCACCATACTGTTCAGGTGGAGCCCGCGATCACCTCGCCACGGCTGGGGTCCGGATGATCCGGTCCACGTTGTACATCAGGCCCAGCGTCAGGAGCATGATCCCCGCGACCACGCAGCCCAGGGTCTGGTAGTGTTCGAGGTGGCCCTAGGCGGTTTGCACCACGATCAGGCCCGCCACCGAGGCGGCGACGCCGCCCGCGAGTTGCTGCATGGAGGCGCTCACGGCCATGTAGGCACCGCGGTCGGATGGGGCCGGAACCGCGGAGGTCATGGCCATCGTCGAGACCATGCGCCCCGTGATGGCGATGAACATCAGGCAGCTGACGAAGATCACGAGTCCGATCGGCGTGGTCCCGAATCCGGTGTACCACAGCACGATCGCGCAGGAGAGGAGGGTGCTGACGGACAGCATCCGGAATTTGCCGACGCTGTCGGTCAGGCGTCCCAACAGCGGACCGGCGGCCATGGCGGCCAGGCCCGTGGCCATGTAGACCAGGGGAAGGCGGTCCAGGGAGATGCCCAGGTTGTGGACGGAGAAGGCGCTTCCGAAGGGCATGAGCATGAAGCCGCCGCAGGCCATCAGCATGGTGGCGGAAAAGCCCGCCAGATAGCGGGGATTGGTGGCGGTGGACAAGATGTGCTTCAGGGGGTGCCGGTGGGTGGCGCCGTCCAGGTGCGCGTCCAGCGGCCTCAGGCGCAGGACGATGATCACGCCCACCACCGCGCCCACGCCGGCGATCATCAGGAACGGGGCGTGCCACCCGAAGTGGTTGGCCAAAAAGAGGCCCACGGGAATGCCCATCACCTGGCTCGCCGCGAAGGAGCTCTGCACCACGCCCATCACGCGCCCGCGCATCTCGAGCGGGAAGAGGTCGGCGATGATCGCGAACGAGATGGACCCGATCACGCCGCCGAACACGCCCGTGACCACGCGCGCTCCCAAGAGTAGCGGGTAGGTGGGGGCCAGGCCGCAGAGGGAGGTCCCCACGAGGAATCCGGCGTAGAAGAACAGCAGCAGCTTCTTGCGGTCGAACCGGTCGGCGAAGCCGGCGGCGAGGATCCCCGAGATCCCGGCGCTGAAGGCGTAGACCGAGACCACCAGACCGAACCTGCGCGTGTCGATGTGCAGTTCCTGCAGCAGGATCGCGCCCAGCGGCGAGAGGATCATGAAGTCCAGGATGATGGTGAATTGCAGGAAGGAAAGCAGGGCCACCACGAACTTCTGGTAGCCGGTGAAGGGCGTCTTCGCCGGGAGGGCGTCTGTGTGTGGCATGGTGGTGGAAATTCCCGTCGGATCTGGTTTGAATAGCGGTCCAACATAGGAAGACCCGCCTGTGCCGCCCCTTACCCCAGAATCTCCCTTGCTTCCTCCACTACTCTATCGACATCCCCCTCCGGCATCCCAACCCAGAACGGCAAGCTCAGCGTTCGCGCGGCCAGCCGTTCCGCGATGGGGAAGTCGCCAGGGTCGTAGCGCAGGTAGGCGCAGGCGGGGAAGAGGTGGACCGGCGAGGGGTAGTGGATGCCCGTCTCGATGTCGCGCTTTGCCAATTCCTGTCGCAGGTGGTCGCGCTGGTCGGTGCCGATGGCGAAGATGTGCCAGGCGTGGCGGTCCGCTCCCGCCGGGGCGGGGAGGTCGATGGGCAGGTTTTTGAGCGCGGAGAGGTAGCGGGTGGCCAGGGCTTCGCGTTGACGGGTCCAGGATTCCAGGTGGGGGAGCTTGACCGAGAGGATGGCGGCTTGGATGGATTCCAGGCGGGCGTTGGTGCCGCCGGGGAGGGTGTGCTCGTATTTGCGCTCCGACCCGAAGTTGCGCAACTGTCGGACCCGGTGGGCCAGGTCGGGGTCGTTGGTGACCACCGCACCGCCTTCACCCGCGGCTCCCAGGTTCTTGCCGGGGTAGAAGGAGAAACATCCCGCCAGGCCCACCGTGCCGCACGGGCGAGAGCCAGAGCGGGCCAGATGGGCTTGCGCGGCGTCTTCCAGGAGGATCAGGTCGTGGCGTTTGCAGATGTCCTCGAAGGCGTCCAGGTTCGCGGGGCGGCCGTGGATGTGGACCGGCAAAATGGCCCGGGTCTTGGGGGTGATGGCCTTCTCCGCCTTGTCGGGGTCCAGGTTCCACGTGACGGGGTCGATGTCCGCGAGCACCGGGACCGCCCCGATCTGGTGGATCGCCTCCACGGTCGCGATGAAGGTGAACGGCGTGGTGACCACCTCGTCGCCGGGACCGATCCCCGCCGCCTGCAACGCAAGCCGCAAGGCCGACGTCCCGCTGTCCACCCCCACGCAATGCGTGGATCCGATCGCCTTCGCAAACGCCGCCTCGAAAACCTCCACCTCGGGCCCCAGCACATACCACCCCGACCGCAGCACCCGAATGGCCGCCGCCTCCACGGCAGCCCCCACCTCCCCATACAAAGGCGAAAGATCCATGAACGGAACACACGCCACGCCGGATCCAGGAAGACAATTTTCGCCAACGCTCATGTTGCCCAAAAAGCTAGAACCAGGCGGCAAGCGAAGCGAGCCGCAAAACCGAAAGCACCGATGGGGGTCCGGGGGGCTCGGTGATTCGGAGGGCGTTCCACGAGCCATCGGCCAGTGTTGGCCGATGGAGTGAGTCATGAGGAACGCCCGGAGAGTTCGAGACCCCCGGTGGCGGGATTCCCAAGGGGCGCCAGTGGCCCTTGGGTCGGGGTACAGGGGCTCGACAGCCCCTGTAGACCGTGCGAAGCACAAAAATTCACGGCCTCGTCCGCGCCAACCACAACACCGACCCCGCAAACAACCCCCACAGCACCCAATCCAACACCCGCGTGGGTGCCGAAAACCCCGTCAGGAACCAGAGCGCCCCCCCGGCCAGGGCCGCCAGGAACGACCTCTCCCACAACCGGCCCGCCCAGACCAACGCCTTCCCGAAATTCGGGTCCTCGGTGCGGATCGCGATCTTCCCCTCCCGCAGAAGCTCCAGCGTGCGCCGCGCCTCCCCCGGAAAGGAACGCGCGAAGGACCAGAGGTCTTCCAGTTCGCCGCGCAGATGTTCTGTCGCCGACTCGCGGAAGTCCGCGAAGGAGGGGGCCAGGGCCTCGGGGAGGGTTTCGTCGGGCAACAGGGATCCCGCCAACCCTTCCACCACGCCCTCGGCGCGGAAGAGGAGCACCACCTGGTGCGGGAAGCGGAGATCCTCGGCCTGGCCCACCAGGTCCATGCTGCGTTCGGGCAGCCGGGAAGCCTCGGCCAGGGCCCCGATGGACTGGGGGGTGGCGTGGCGGAAGGCGGCCAGGAACTCCTCGAAAAGATCTTGGAGCAGGCGCTCGTCGGCGGGGGTGCGCACGATCCCAAGTCGGCGGTAGCCCTCCACCATGGCCGACGAGTCCAGGTCCACCAGGCCCGCGAGCAGGCACCGCAAACCGCTCGCGGTGTGGCGGTCCACCCGGCCCATCATCCCGAAGTCGATCAGGTAGAGCTTCCCGTCCGAACCCACCAGGATGTTCCCGGGGTGCGGGTCGGCGTGGAAGAAGCCGTGGTGGAACACCGAGTGGTACCAGATGCGCGCGATCCGTTGGAAGACCTCGTGTCGGTCCTTCCGCAAGGTGGGGAGGGCCTGGCGCAGGGTGGGGTGGGGGAGGTAGGTCAGGCACAGGACATGGGGACAGGTGTACTCCCAGAAGACCTCCGGGAACCCGAGCCACGACCACTTCTCGCCCTGGAACTGGGCGCGGAAGGCTTCCAGGCTCTTGCCCTCCAACGCGAAGTCCAGTTCCCGGAGCAAGGATTCGCGGATGGCGCCGTGGGCTTCGGCCAGGTCCATTCCCGGAAGGAAGCGCGAGAGCAGCCGTACCGCGAGCGCCGACGATCCCAGGTCCGAGCGGACCGCGGCCTCCAGGCCGGGGTGGCGCACCTTGAGCACCACCTCCAGCCCCTCCGGCGTTCGGGCCCGATGGACCTGCGCGTAGCTGGCCGCGGCCAGGGCCTCGGGCTCCACCGCCAGGTCCGCGAGCGCGGGCAGGCGCGACAGGGCCGGTTCGCGGAGGTCGTCCCACGGAACCGATTCCACCTCGTCCTGGAGTCGCGACAGCGGAACGATCCACTCGGTGGGCATCAGGTCGCGGCGGATGGACAGGATCTGCCCGATCTTGATGATGGCGCCCTTGAGGTCCACGGCCATCCCCACGAACCAAGCGGAGAAGATCCGGTGCGCGCGCAGCGTGAGGGCCCGGTGCCATCTCCACGGCAGGTACCCCCGCGCCCGGTTCAGGGTGTAGTAGGCCGTGGCCAGGCACAGCACGAAGGCGGTGGTGCGGACCGAACGAGGGAAGAGGCTCGCTCGCGACCGGCGCCGCGAGGGGTCCGCGGTCAGGTGGGCGAGAGCTTTTCGATGGCCTTGTCCAGGGCGGTGCGGGCGGCGAGCAGCGTCTCCCGGGCCGCCGACTTCAGGTGGTCGCCCACCTCTCCGGCGTCCGGGGTCTTGTCGTGCACGAGTTCGCGGACCTCCTCGGCGATTCCCTTGACGTGGTCGCGGATCTTCTGGGCATGGTCGCTCATGGTGAAACCTCCTGGCGCTGTGGCCTGGACGGGAAGATACCCGTGCCCACCCCCTCGCGCCCAGGAAAGGGCGGACCTCACTCCACGGTGACGGACTTCGCGAGGTTCCGGGGCTTGTCGACGTCGTGGCCGCGCAGCACCGCGGCGTGGTAGGCCATCAGCTGCAGGGCCACGGTGGTGACCATGGGGCTGAAGACCTCGGGACAGGCGGGCACCCGCACGATCTCGTCGGCGTTTGCGGCGATCTCCTCGTCGCCGTCGGTGGCGATGGCGATGATCCGGCCTCCGCGGGCGCGCACCTCCTGCATGTTGCCGATCACCTTCTCGTGCTGGCTGCCGCGCGGTGCCACGAACACGCATGGCATGCCGTCGTGGATGAGGGCGATGGGTCCGTGCTTCATCTCGGCGGCGGGCATCCCCTCGGCGTGGATGTAGGAGATCTCCTTGATCTTCAGCGCCCCCTCCAGGGCCACGGGGTAGTTGTAGCCGCGCCCGAGGAACAGCCAGTTCTCGCGGTCCACGATCTTCGCCACCAGGTCGCGGATGGCGTCCGACTGCTCCGTCACGCGACGGATCTTGTCCGGAACCAGGTCGAGTTCGCCCAGGAGCCTCCTGGTGGCGTCTATGGAGAGGTGCTTGCGGCGACCGGCGTAAAGCGCGATGAGGGCGCTCACCGCGAGCTGACCGGTGAAGGCCTTGGTGCTCGCCACGCCGATTTCCGGACCCACGCGCAGGTACACGCCCGCGTCGGTCATCCGCGCGATGGAGGATCCCACCACGTTCACGATCCCGAGCGTCGTGGCGCCGCGGGCCTTGGCCTCCTCCAGGGCGGCCAGGGTGTCGGCCGTCTCGCCGGACTGGGAGATGGCCACCAGCACCGTGCCGTCCTCCACGATGGGATTGCGGTAGCGGAACTCGCTCGCGTACTGGACTTCGCAGGGGATGCGGGCCAGGGCCTCCATCATGTATTCGGCGATCAGGGCCGCATGCCACGCCGTGCCCTGCCCCGTGAACACGATGTGCCGCGCGTGCGCCAGGTCGCGTCCGATGTTCTGGAGTCCGCCCAGGACCACCTCTCCGCGGTCCAGGTCGATGCGGCCGCTCAGGGTGTTGCGCAGGGCGTCGGGCTGCTCGAAGATCTCCTTGAGCATGAAGTGGGGAAAGTCCCCCAGTTCGATCTGCTCCAGGCTCATCTCCAGTTCCATGAGCTTGGGGGTGACCGGCGCGTTGTGCAGGTTGGAGGTGCGGTAACCCTCCCGCGAGATCCGGCACACGGTGAAGTCTTCCAGGGCGAAGGCCTGCTGGGTGTGGGCCACGATCGCGGAGGGATCGGAGGCCACCACGTACTCGTCGCGCCCCACCCCCACCATCAGGGGGCTGCCCTTGCGGGCGGCCACCAGCACGCCAGGTTCGCCTTCGCAGGCCACCACGATCGCGTACGCCCCGGTCACCTCGCGCAAGGCCGCCTGCACCGCGGTCTCCAGGTCGCCCTCGTAGAGCTCGCCCACCAGCATGGCGAGGACCTCGGTGTCGGTCTCGCTGGTGAATCCGTGGCCCTTGGCCTCCAGGGCCTTCTTGATGGTCTGGTAGTTCTCGATGATCCCGTTGTGCACCAGCACGATCCCCGACCGGTCGTCCCGGTGCGGGTGCGCGTTGCGTTCCGACGGCCTGCCGTGGGTGGCCCAGCGGGTGTGCGCCATGCCCTCCGTTCCTTCGTACCGCGACGGATCCCTTCCCACCTTGGCCTCCAGCGAGGTCACCTTGCCGATCTCGCGGCAGACCTGGAAATGGTCCCCGTGCCGGACGGCCACGCCCGCCGAGTCGTAGCCGCGGTACTCCAGGCGCTTCAGGCCTTCCAGAAGCAAGGGGAGCGCCTGGCGGTTTCCCAGATATCCGACGATTCCGCACATGTCAGAGGACCTCTTCGGCGGCGCGGCAGAGGTCGCGGGCCTGTTGGATGGTGGGGGCTTCCGCGATGGCTCGCAGGATGGGCTCGGTGTTGGAGGCGCGCACGTGGAGCCACGAGTCGGGCCACGAGAGGCGCAGCCCGTCGGTTTCGTCCATCGACGACTCAGGGAAGCGGGCCTTCAGGGCTTGGATGGCCGCGTCCAGGGACTTGCCCTCCAGGGCGAACCTGGTCTTGACCATCCCGTAGCGCGGGAGCGCGGCGGCCAGTTCGGACAATTTCCGTTTGGTGGCGGCCATGAGCGAGAGGATCACCGCGGAGGCCAGGATCCCGTCCCGCCCGGGGTGCAGCGAGGGGAGGATGAGTCCTCCGTTGCCTTCGCCGCCCACCACGCAACCCTCGCGCAGCATGGCCTCGGCCACGTGGATCTCGCCCACCGGGGTGCGCAGGCACGGGACTCCGGCGCGCGCCGCCAGGTCTTCCGACATGCGGCTGGTGGAGAGGTTCAGGGCGATGGGTCCGGGTGTGGTGGACAACACGAGCTGCACTCCCAGGGCCAGCGTGGCTTCCTCGCCAAGGGGGGTGCCGGTTTCGTCCACCAGAGCCAGGCGGTCGCCGTCCGGGTCGAAGGCCAAGCCCAGGTCGCAGTGTTCGCGCACCACCGCCTCGGACAGGATTCCCAAAGCCTCGGGAACGGGTTCGGCTCCGCGCGGGAACCGTCCATCGGGTTCCACGTGCACCGGGACCACCTGGCAGCCCAACCGCTCCAGGAGCATGGGGGCGATGCGGTAGGCGGCACCGTTCACGCAATCCGCGGCCACGCGGAAGTTGCACGCGCGGATGGACCTGAGGTCCACGCAGGGGAGGTCCATCACGGCCTGGACGTGGAGATCGTCGGCGTCGGATCCCGTCGTGATCTTGCCCATGGCCGAATGCCGGACCCAGCGGGTTTCCCCGGTGTCCACCCGACGGAAAAGCTCCTGGACGGCCTCCGGCCCCAGGAACAGACCGTTCCTGTCCAGGAACTTCAGGGCGTTCCACTCGGCGGGGTTGTGGGAAGCGGTGAGGATGATCCCTCCCACCGCATGGGCGTCGGCCAGGACGGCCATTTCCACCGTGGGGGTGGTGGCGACGCCCAACCGGACGGCGTCGCAACCGGACAGGGCCAGCGTCGCACAGACCAGATCCTCGATGGCAGGCCCCGAATCGCGGGTGTCCCGGCCCACCAGGACGCGGCCTCGACCCACCGATTGGACGAAGGAATTGACGTGGGAAACCAGCACCTGGGGAGTCAGACCCTCCCCAACGATGCCTCGGACCCCGGAAACGGAACGCATGAGTACGGAGGGCATGAGACCCCCAAAGAAACAAATCACATTTGACGAACCATGGAAACTCTTCCCATCGACGCGCTGCGGCGGGGATTCGCCGCTCGCGATCGCTCCAAACCCATCGTGGTCTCCGCACCCACCGGTTCCGGGAAGAGCACGCGGATCCCCCTTTGGGCCGAGGACGACGGTCCGGTGCTGGTGGTGGAGCCCCGTCGCGTGGCCGCCCGGGCCCTGGCCTGCCGCGTGGCGGATGAAACGGGGACCCGGCCCGGCGCGTTCGCGGGGTGGGTGGTGCGGGACGAATCGGTGCGGTGCCCGTCCACACGGGTGTTGTTCTGCACTCCGGGCGTGGCCCTTTCCATGGCGGGTTCGGGCGAGATGGACGGATTCTCCACTTGGATCCTGGACGAGTTCCACGAGCGGCGCGCGGATGTCGATGCCCTCCTGGCCTGGGCCCGCTTCGTGGGAAAGTCCCGCAGGGTGGTGCTGCTGTCCGCGACTCTCGATGCCGGCGGACTGGCGGAACAACTGGGTGGAACGGTCCTGGAAGGGGAGGGGAGGACCCATCCGGTGGATGTCGAGCACCTGACGGCCCCCGGACAGATCCTGCCCGACGCCGCCGGGCTTCCGCTGCGCCTGGAACGGGCCCTGCGCCTTCTGGATCCCTGCGAAGGAACCGTGCTCGCCTTCCTGCCCGGGCTCTCCGAGATCGGGGATTGCGCCTCGTGGCTGGACGGTCGCGTTCCGGGTCGGGTCCTGACCCTGCACGGAGGGCTTTCGCTGGAAGCGCAGTCCCAGGTCCTGCGACCGGATCCGGGACTGAGGATCGTCCTTTCCACCAACGTGTCGGAAAGCGCTCTCACGGTTCCCGACGTGGTCGCGGTGGTGGATTCCGGCCTGGAACGCCGCATCGTCCGCTCCGGGGGTTTTCCCCGCCTGGAGCTCGCCCCCGTTTCCCAGGCCTCCGCCGACCAGCGGGCGGGCCGTGCGGGTCGCGTGCGTCCCGGCCGGTGCGTGCGGCTATGGGCTCACCACGCCCGGCTGGTGGCTCGGCCCCGCCCTTCCATCCAGGTGGAAGATCCCCAGGACTGGCTCCTGCCGTTGCTTCTGGCCGGGGTGGATCCCGCCGTCCTGCCGTGGTTGGACCGCCCTCGCGCCGACGGCGTGACGGAGGCCCTGGACCGTTTCACCCGGCTGGGGCTCTGGGAGCCCGACCCCTGGGCTCCCGGCGGGGGGCGTCCCACGGATCTCGCCCGCGAGGCCGGACGGCTCCCCTTGCCCGCCGACCTTGCCGGATTCTGTCTACGGTTGCGCGGGACCTCCGCCCTGCGCGACGGTGCCGCGCTGGCGGCGGCGCTCTCCGCGTCGCGCCCCCTCTTTCCCGGCAAGGCATCGTCGGACCGCATGGAGCTCCGCGACGCCATCGCGGGAGGCTTCGGCGATCTCTCGCTCCTGGCCCGGAGCCTGGACCTCTCCGAATCGGAAGTCCGCGCCGCCGGCGTCCACCTTTCCACCTGGCGCGAGGCGAGGCGCCTGTGGGAACGGCTGCAGGAGCGGTTGGACATCGCCCCCGACGGCTGGCCCGCCCAGTTCCAGGCCGAGACCCTGGCGATTGGCCTCCACGAACTCGAACCGCGCGCGCTCCGCCGCCGTCGCGGAGCTCCCGGCCGCGAGGAATACGCCCTCGGAGACGGTCCCGGGCTTCTCCCCTCTCGACAATCCCTGTCCTTGCGCAAGCCGCCGGAACTTGCGCTCGCGGTGGGGGTGCACGGTGGAACGGACGCCAAGGGACGTGCGCAGGTCTGGATCGAGTCCGCCCACGGACTGGCTGCCGCCCAGGCCATGCGGCTGGGGATGGGTCGCCCGGAAGTTCTCTCGGCCCGCAGGGAGGGGGATCTGGTCTGGGCCCGGTGGTGTCGCAAGGTGGGCAGCCACGAAATCGGTCGCGAGGAGGGCATGCCGCGGGACCGGGACGTCTGGGCGCGCGCGGCCCTGCGGTGCCTGGAACCCGGGATCCTGGACCGGATCCGTCGGGGTGTGCTCCTCCTGGGCCTGGAGCGCTGCCTGGAGGCCGGAACATGGGTCGCGGCCCCGGAAACGCCTGAGGCGTGGCTTGTCCGGCAATGGGAAGGCTTGGGCGCCCCCCCGGACATGCCTCCGATTCCGGCGGTCCCCCCGCCTTCGGATCCGGCCCGGGTGGAGCGGCACTTTCCGGCATTGTGGAACTCCCCGCACGGATCCTGGAATCTGGATTGGGATCCATGGAAGGGCAAGGTGGGTTGTACAGGTCCGAAGGGGGTCAAGCCGAAGTTCGCGCCACCCCCGGGCTGGAAATTCCGGTGAAGGGCCAATTCCCGGGAACATGCGGTCCTGTGGATCGAAGCCGGATCAGAGAGTCTCGATGCGGAGGTTCCAACTCCACGAATCTCCGGGGGGAAGCGCGATGATCCCGGGTTTGCCGCGCAGGTCCCAATCCGCACCGAACTTGTCGGCCACGCCGTGCCATGGTTCCAGGCACAGGAAGGCGGCCCCCGGCTGGGTCCAGAATCCCCACCAGGAGGCGCCCGGAGCGGTCAGACGGATTCCGGGTCCCTCGTCTGCACCGAACCGGATCGATTCGGATTTGAGGCCTTCCAGGACCACCGCCCCGGCGCGGAAAAGGTCGGGACGGAGCTTGAGCTGGTCCACATCGCGGAAGAAGGGAACCTTCTTGCCGGTGAGCAGTCCGTCGATCCCGATTTCCAGCCGGTCGGCGGCCTCCGTGTGGTCGAAGGAGAGGTGGTAGGCGTCCGCCGGTATCTCCGGGCCCAGGGGCCAGCGGAAGGCGGGATGGGCGCCCAGGGAGAAGAGAAGGTCGTCGGTGGAAGACGGGTTGAACACGTCGTAGCGCAACTTCAGCGCATTCCCGTCCAAGGCGTAGGAGACCGCCAATTGGAACTGCTGGGGATACCGGTCCAGGAAGGGACCTGCGGACCCGAGCAGGAACGAGGCCTCCTGTTCGTCTTCGTGCACCACGTCGAATTCCAGGTCGCGTGCGAAGCCGTGCTGGGGCAGGGAGTAGCGCCGCCCCTGCCAGGTGTAGGCGTCGTTGTTGAGCCGACCCACGATGGGGAACAGGATGGGGGAGACCCGGTCCCAGAAGGCGGGATCCCCGGACCACATGTATTCGACTCCGGTATCCCGGCGTCGCAAGCCTCGCAACTCCGCCCCGAGAGGCGAGATGTGGACTTCGATGGACTCGTTTTTCAGCAGTACGGGACTCATGTCGTCGATTCCTGGAGGCGGACTAGGGGACCAAAGTGGTCGGAAGGATCCAAGGGAGGGGGTCGACGGGCTTGCCATCGAGATGGACTTCGTAATGGACATGTGGACCGGTCGATCTTCCCGTGCTCCCCAAAAGTCCGATCACTTCGCCGCGTCGGACGCTCTCCCCGATTTCGCACCGGAAGGCGCTGAGATGGGCGTAGAGTGTCTGGATCCCCCCGCCATGGTTCACCACAACGTAGTTGCCGAATGAGGAACTGAACTCGGCCTGCACGACTCTTCCCGCCGCGGTGGCCATGACGGGCTCGCCCACGGGCCCGCTGACATCCTGCCCCTCGTGCATCATGTAGACGCCCAGGATGGGGTGCAATCGCCACCCGAAACCCGAGGAGAAGGGCCCCCGGGCGGGGGCGATGCTCGGTGTCTGCTCCAACTGGGCCATCCGGCGGGTGGCGAGGTCGGAGGAGCGGACCAGGCTGGCCCTGGACATGGCCGCGTGTTCTCCCATGTCCTCGACGGAACGCGCCCAGGCCTCGTCTCCTTCCTGGTCCGGGAAGAGCATCTCCAGCAGGCGGGCGTCGGAGAGAGTCCCCCCCGCCGAGGCGAAAGACGAATCCGCGTACCCGAACCGCCCGGACAGTCGCTCCCGGACGGAGTCCATGGAGGCGACCTCCAGGCGCATCTGTTCGGCCTCCCGGTGGAGTCTGGCGAGTGCGGCTTGGTTGGTGATGGCCTTGCTCGACTGGTAGAGGGTTTGGGGATAGATCTTGGCCGACGAGAGGACCTGGTAGACCAGGGTGAGGCACGCCACGCCCAGGACGACGCCACCCGCCAAAGCCCAGCGCAGTCGGGATTGGTCGATGGCCAGATGCCAAGGGTGGCCGAGTTCGCCGATCCGGATGGAGAGTTCCACGCTCAGTGCCCGGTGCGCCAGTGGTGGACGCGGTCGTCCACCCAGGTTCGCGTCCATTCCATCACGGGGCCCAGGGCATGGTGACCCAGCCAGGATTGCTGGGCCGCCGACCTCGCCCGGGGGAAGAGGAGCGAGAGTCCGGCGATCACTCCCAGGGCGACCAGGGCTCCTTTGAGGGCTCCGAACGCACCTCCCGCCAGCCGGTCGGCCCAACCCACGGTGCCCGCGGAGACCTTCTTCCAACCCAAGGCCGCGAGCATGCCCAGAAGCCAACCGGCCCCAAGGGCCAGGGCGAGCACTCCCAGCACGGCGGACGGGCCGGACAGTCCCACGCCCCGCCCGATCCACGCCACCAGAAGAGGCATCTTCCACACGGCCAGGATGGCGGCCAGGACCAGGCCCGCACCGCGCAGGAGTCCGGAAATCAAGCCGTCCTTGAGGCCAGCCGCCGCCGGCACCCCCACCAGCACGGCCGCGAAAAGGTCCACCCAGTTGGCGCTCATCGCCAAGCCGCGCCGAGTCCCGCGGCCAGACCCAGGACGGCCCCGACGGCGACATACCACCAGAGGGCCACACCCTTCCGGGGCAGGGGGGAAGCGAATTTCCGGCCCGCCCGGACCGCCGCCATGTAGGCTGCCAGATACGCCTCCCGGTCCTGCCCGGCGCGTCCCAGACAGCGGTCCAGACGGGACAGGAATTCCGAAGCGTCGCGCGGGCGCCTTCTGCGGTCGCGGGACAAGGTGGCGGAAACCAGGCGGGACACGGACCATGGGGTACCGGGGCGGATCCTCCAGAGAGGTGCCGCAGTCTTGGTCAGAAGGGCGGTCAGGGAGGCTTCCGGCTGGTCCTTGCGGAATGGATGCCTTCCGCTCAGGGATTCGTAGGCGCACAGCGCCAGGGAATAGAGGTCGCTGCGCTCGTCCAGCTCTTCGCCCTTCGCCTGCTCGGCGCTCATGTACGAGGTGGTGCCCACGACCATTCCCGGCATGGTGAGGTCGGATTGGTTCTCGAAGCGGGCCACGCCGAAATCCAGGAGCTTGACCTGGCCGGCATGGCTGATCAGGATATTGGCCGGTTTGACGTCGCGGTGTATGATTCCGTGCAGGTGCGCATGGCGAAGGGCTTCCGCCACGGTCCAGGCGATGGAGAGGGCCACGTCCAGGGGAACGGTCCGGCGAAGGTCCAGGAGCTCCCGCAGGGTCAGTCCGTCGATGAATTCCATGGCCATGGCGGGCCGCTGGTCCACCATCCAATAGCGGTACACGTGGGCGTAGCCGGGGTGGGCCACTCCGGAGAGGAGGCTGGCTTCGCGGTGGAACCTGCTCAGGAACTCGTCCCCGACCCCCTTCGGCACCAGCTTGACCACCACTTTCCGGTCCAGGGAAGGATCGTGGCACAGGTACAGGTCGCTCATCCCTCCGAGCCCCGTTCCGATGGGCTCCAGGACGTGGTACGGTCCCAGCGTCGCGGGGAGTTCAGATTTCGGCGAAGTGGCGGTCGCGGGCTTCAAGGAGCTTTTCAACGACGGTTTGGGAGACGCGCACCGAGCCGATTCCGGGACAACCGGGACGTTCCCCGTGGCTGTCCGAGCCACCTGTCCAGACCAGGTCGTGGCGTCGCGCGATGTCCTGGTATCTGCGCCGGGCCGCCGAAGGAATCCTGTGGCAGTAGACCTCGATGCCTTTGAGACCCGCCTCCACCAGGAGGGGGATGACATCGTCCCGGTCGGTGGCCATGGGATGGGCCATGACGGCGGCGCCTCCCGCGTTGTTGATGAGGGCGATGGCCTCCATGGGAGTGAGGCATTCGGTCTCCACGTAGGCGGGGCATTCGGGCCCGAGCCATTTTTCGAAGGCCTCCTGGAAGGATTTGATGTACTCCTCCTCCAGAAGCGCCCGGGCGATGTGTGGGCGACCCACCGTTCCGCCATGGACGTAGGACAGGACCTTCTCGAACCGTATGGGAAGTCCCAGATGGCCGAGTTTCCGCACCATCGCCTTGGCACGCAGGAACCTGCGGCGCTTGGCACGCTCCAGGACCTGGTTGAGGGCCAGGTTGGAGGGGTCGAAGAAATAGCCCAGGATGTGGATGTCCGACCCTTCCCAGGAGCTGGAGATCTCCACCCCCGGGATGAGTTCCACGCCCAGGCTGGCCGCCACTTCCTTGCCTTGCTCCCACGAATCGATGTTGTCGTGGTCGGTGATGGCGATGGCGGTGAGTTTCCGTCGCGCCGCCAGGTCCAACATCTCCGCCACGGACAGGGACCCGTCCGAAAGGGTGGAGTGCATGTGCAAATCCACCCAGCCGGGCGCGTGTTCCCCCTCCTCGGGGGAAAATGGATGGAAGGTGCAGTGATGCATAGGCCAGTCTGGAAAGTTACCACGTCCCGACCCGGAGGGAAAGCCTGTCGTGGACAGTGGCGGCTCGGAAGGTCCGAATTAGGGTAGATTGTGGTCGCGATGTACCTGCTCCTCCTCGGCGTTGCCGTACTGATCCTTGTCAGCCTCTTCCTCGCAGGCCTCTACGTGGCGCTGCAGAAGCGGAACACCGAAGAGGAGGCGACTCCGCAGATCCACCATTCCGGGGTCTACCGCCTCAGGCGCAGCCCGCGCGAGGCGTTGCTCGCCGCCAAGCCTTCGGAGAAGGAGATCCAGGACCACCTGCAATCCCTGGGATTGGCACCGGCGGAAATCCAGACCGTGCTCCAGCTCTGGCGCGACCAGACCGAATTGAACATGCGGCTGATCGAAGACGCGGACATCAAGGAGGTGCGGACGTTCCAGATCGAGGTTCCGCCCAACCAGACCGAGGCCCTCGTGGACTTTCCGCAGGGCACGTACGTGACCCGCGACCAGTTGGGGACCCATGCCCAGTTGATTCCCCCATTCCACCTCGGATGCAAGTCCATGCTCAAACCGCGCAACGCCTGGGAGACCGGGGATTGGAAACCCTTGCTCCCCACAGCCGAAGGACGCTACAGCGTGCCCGATTGGAGGACCTTTGTCCGTTAAGCACCACCTTGGAATCATGCTCGCCCTGGCCGCCGCGGCGGGTGCGGCGGAGTCGTCCATCCTGACGCTGGTCATGCCGGTGGGGGCCCGGCAACTGGGCATGGGTGAAACCTCTGTGGGCTTGGCGGACGACGTCTTTGCCCCCTATTGGAATCCGGCGGGACTGGCTTTCGGACCTCTGGCGGACGAATGGGAGGTCGCACGACCGGCCTCCAAGCTGGACGGACCCGTGACCGCGATGGCGACCACCAAACGGACGGGCCTGTTCTCGCGCGGCGAGGTCTGGGTGGCCTCGGGCAGCTCCTTGCAGCGCTTCGACGGAAAGGGTTGGCACACCACCCAGACCATTCCGCTGGAGGAGGGAGAGAAGCCCTCCACGGTGGTGCGACGGTGGTTGGGGAACCTGTGGCCCACGGACACGGGGGCGCAGCGGGCGATCATGGACACCGTGCTTCGCATGTCGGGAGTCATGCGGGAGGCGGACGAAAAGGATCTCGTGGAGTTGGAGTCGTCCTTTTCCGTGCCGGTTCGCGACTCCGTCCTCTGCATCGCCTCCGACGAGACGGGCAAGCTCTGGCTGGGAACGGCGAACGGGCTGTTGCGCTGGGACGGCCGCTCCTGGAAGGTGTGGCGCGACTCGGGTTCGGGACTTCCCTCCAACCGCATCACCGCCCTGGCCACCTTCGGCGCCAGTGTATGGGTGGGGACGGACAAGGGCCTGGTGCGGCTGAAGCAGCGCGAGAACGATGTGGAATTCCGGCGCTTCGGCGAGACCTTCGGTCTGGGAAGCCAGGTCGTCACCGCGCTGGCGGTGGACGAGAAGTCCAGGACGCTGTGGGTGGGGACGGACACCGGCGGAGTGTCCCGGCTGGAGATCACCGAGAAGGCCTCCACCTGGAAGCAGTGGTCGACCGCCGACGGTCTGCTGTCCGACAGCACGCGGGCGATCGACGTCGACCCGGACGGCGATCCTTGGGTCGCCGAGCCGGCCGGGGTCTCCCATTGGAATGGAAAGACCTGGGAGAAGCTCTCGTTCCAGGGCGTGGACGTCCGTTCCGTGTCGGTGGACAAGAAACGGAACGTCTGGATCGCCACCGACAAGGGTGTCTGGAAGTATTTCCCGCTCTCGGCCAAGAAGAAGGATGCCGGTGGAAAGGTGGACGGAGCTCCGCAGGGAAAATGGATCCACTACCACTCCGGAAACGGACTGGCCGCCAACGACGCGAGCCTGGTTTCCGCCCAAGGGGAGGACATCTGGTTCGCGACCCCGGCGGGGATCGTGCGTGCCCACAGGGCTTCGGCGCGCCTGGGTCTTTTCTACGAGACGCTGCTCCCGGCCCTGAACCTGAAGGACCTCTACCACACCTACGCGGGGTTCACCTACCCGGTGGAGGAATGGGGGACCTTCGGAGGGTTCGTCAACTTCCTCTCGCTGGGCCAGACCACCTTCCAGGAGACGGACAATTCCCCGGTGCAGACCTTCAGTTCGTACGAGCTGGTGGGCGCTCTCTCCTACGGCACCCGGCTCAACCTGGACTGGGGCTTCGGGCTCAACCTGAAATTCATCTATTCGGCGCTGGCCTCGGGAATCACCATCGGCGGCCAGAAGGCCGACGGCGTGGCGGTGAGCTACGCCTTCGACCTCTCCGTCCTGCGCAAGAACCTCCTGGTCCAGGGGCTCTCCTGGGGAGCCGTGATCCAGAACATCGGCCCCGCCGTCTTCTACATCAGCCAGGACGAAGCCGACCCCATCCCCCTGACCTGGCGCACCGGCCTGGCCTACGACGTGTTCCACACCCCCAGCCACAAACTGACGATCGCCGCCGACTATTCCCGCGAGACGGTCTCGCGCACGGCGAGCGGACAGGCGCGCGACTTCGCCACCGGCGCCTACTACGCCGTCGCCGAGCCTTGGGGCGAAGGCCAGGCCCCGGTCGGGTCCAACTGGGTCGACATCGCCCGGGAGAACCTGGAGCAATCCATGTACAACATGGGCATGGAGTACACCTACGCGTCGCTCCTCAGCCTGCGCACGGGACTGCTCTTCGATCCGGGCGGCGAGCGGCAGGAGATGGACGTGGGCGCGGGCGTGCTCCTCTCCGACCTGATGACCCTCGACTACGCCTACATCAAGGACGTGAGCTTCATCGGGAACCAGCCCGAAGGCGTGCGCTCCGGCCAGTCACGCCTTTCCCTCAACGTCATGTTCTGACCGGAGGCCGATGCCCATGCGCCGTGTGCTCTCGCTCCTCTCGCTCCTGGTCTTCCCGTTGGTGCTGGGCTCGTGCGACTCGCTGAATTCCGCCCAACAGCAGTTGAACATCGTGGATGTGAATTTCCAGTCGGCGACTCCGGGGTCCAGCGGTCCCGCTCTCGGGGGGCCCAGTGTGGCTCAGGCCATCCTCGATTACACCCTCGGGGGAGAATCCTCCACCCAGGTCCTGGGCGAGTACCACCTGACGGACACCTTCTACGTCCAAGGGGACAACACCGGCAATCAGGACACGGCCCGGTTCGGGACCCAGGCCATCCAGCCTGTCCTTCTGTTCCGGATCAACGATCCCAACGCCACTCCGGATTCCGTGACCATTCCGCCGTTCGTGGTCCCGGGAGGCCAGGTCGCGAACCTGAAGTTCGCCGTGCAGGTCCCTCTGACGTCCATCAACTCCTCGGTCATCCACAAGATCATCGCGGGCACCTCCATTCCCTTCTACCTCAGCGGCACCGTGAAATTCGATCTGGTGACCCCGCTGGGCTCGGTGGAAGGCACAAGCCAGACCGAACTCCAGCTCGCATCGGGCAGCATCCCCACCCGGTCGGGGAGCATGGACCTCTCGTCGCTGCTGACCGCGCTGGGGATGTAGGGGCGGGCAGTCGCGAGGATCACGGGTCCAGGTTCGCGACGGGTTTGGCCCGGGTCCCCGACTTGGACTGAATTCCATCGAGCGATCAGGTCCGGAATCGGGACGTCGAGGAACTCAGCTCAGCCGCCAGCTTCGCCAATTCGTGGATGGCGGTGTCGATTTGCCCGACGTTGCTTCCCAGGCGTTCGACACCGCGGTCGACGTTTTCCAAGTCCCGGACGGAACCGGAGAGATTTTGGGCGGATTCCTTGGCGGTGGCCGCGATGGTCGCCATCTCGCCGTCCACCGAGGCGATGGTCTTCGCGATCTCTCCGATGGTCGCCGACTGCTGTTCCACCGAGCTTCCGACCACCTGGGACAGCTGGTGAACCTCGTCGATCACCATCTCCACCTCGGAGAAAGCCTGGACCGCATCCTTGCCACCTTGCCGGATGCGATCGATTTTCCGGTGGATTTCCAGGGTCGCCGCGGCCGTCTGCTTGGCGAGTTCCTTGACCTCCCCGGCCACCACGGCGAATCCTTTCCCCGCTTCGCCGGCCCGGGCGGCCTCGATGGTCGCGTTCAACGCGAGAAGCTTCGTCTGGTCGGCGATCTGTTCGATGGATTCGAGAATGCCTCCGACGCCCTCGACCTCCTGGTCCAACCGACCCATGACCTCCTTCGCCGAGTTCGACCGCTCCCTGGCCCTCGCCGCGCATTGGAATTCCCGCTGTCCGTTCCTGGCCACTTCCCGCAGCGAAACATTCATCTCCTCGATCGCCGCCGCCAGCGTGGACACCGAGGAGTTGGCCGATGCCGCCGCGTCGGCGATGCCTTGCGTGGCCCGGGAAGCACGGCCGGTGGAAATCGCGACGCTTTTGGATCCATCGGCCAGGGAACGCGCCTCCGAGGCGATCAACGCCGAACTGGCGGACAGTTCTTTGGACGTCGCGGCGAGGGTCGTGGTGGCCATTCCCACCTTCCCGACCGTCTCCTGCAGAGATTCCAGGAATCGATTGAAGGACTCCGAGACCTTGCCCACTTCGTCGACGCTGGAAACATCCAGACGGGCTCGCAGGTCCGCATCTCCATCGGCGACCTCCGACATCCGGTGCTGCAAGGCCTGGAGCGGAACGAGCGCCTTCCCCATGACGAACACCGAAACCGAAACGACCAGGAGGAGAGCCCCGAGGGAGCACGCACCCATCACCAAGGTGGAGGAAAACAACCGCCGTGCCGCTTCCGAGCGGCGGATGGCGACGAGGGAATCGATGTCGTCGACGTAGATGCCGGTGCCCACCACCCATTTCAAGGGCTCGAAGGGCTTTGCGTAGGCGATCTTGTCGGCGATGGTTCCGGTGCCGGGCTTGTCGAAACTGTACCGCACCGTGTCGCCGCCGCGCTTCCCGGCGTCCAGGAGTCCTTGGACGTAGAACCGTCCCTTCTGGTCCTTCTCGCCGCTCCTGTTGGTTCCCGGCCAGGCGGGTTTGGTGGGAAGCACCTGGCAAGTTCCGTCATTCGTGTAGGCGAAGATGTACCCGGCTTTGCCGTACCGTATCCTCCCGATCAGTTCCTTGGCCCGTCCGATCGCCTCGGGCGAGCCGACGGAATCCGCGTAGGGTTTCAGAAGGCTCGTCGCCGTCTCCACCTGTTCGCGGATGGCGCCGATCTGCCTGGACAGCGCGTCCTGCCGGAATCGCTCGATTTCCGCGCCCTCCCGGTTGCGCAGTCCCAACGCCATCAGGGTCGTCGCCGCCGAAACGAGCAGGAACACCAGGATCGCCGTCGCACCGATGATCTTGCCGCGTATGGTCATTGGCCAACATCCCTCATGTCGAGGACGGCGAGGATTTGCCCGGATCGAATTCGCATTCGATCCATGGAACCATGGATCTTCGAAGAAGTCAAGCCGGGCGCCGACGCCTTTGCCGCCCCTACGCCCGGAACAGCCCCCAGGTGGGCACGGGGCGTTCCAGCCGGAATCCGACCGCGGCGACCGCCAAGAAGGAGGTGTCGCGCAGGATGGTCCAGACCGAGATGGGGTCGCCCTTGCCGCCCTGGGTGAAGCAGCCGCAATGGGTGTCGATGCCGCGGGCCACGCCCTGGACGATGGCCACCAGGAACACGACCATCATGGCCAGGATCAGGCCGGAGGCCGCCTTGCTCCAGATCCCCAGCAACAGGAAGGCGCCGGCCACGAATTCCACGAACGGCAGCCACAGGCCGAACAGGTTCACCACGACGTAGGGCAGCACGTGGTAGTTCAGGACGGTGTCGGAAAACGGACCCGGGAAGCGGATCTTGTCGAGGGAGGCGTACACGAAGAGGATGCCCAGGAACAGCCGCGTGGCCAAGAGGAGACAGTTGCGCACCTTCATTTCTCGATCCTTTCCTTCGCCTGGGTCCAGTCGTACCATCCCCCCTGGTACCAGTGGATGAACTTGTAGCCCGCCTTCAAAAGTTCCTTGGAGAGCAGTTCCGAGGCCTGGCATTCCACCCCGCTGCAATACGTGACCAGCGGTCGGTCCAGGGGCACGGTGTCCTTGAAGGACTTGATCCTCCGGTCGAAATCCTCCTCAGGGAAGTTGACGGCTCCGGGGATCCTTCCCCGCGCGTAGGCGTTGTCGGGACGCGCATCCACGAACAGCACGCGCTTGTCGCGGAGCAGGATCTTGACGGTGTCCAGGCCGATGGGCGTGATGCCCGCCTGCCGGACCAGGAGGTCGGCGGGCGGGCGCACGACCTCGATTCCATCCGTGCGCAGGGCGTTGAAGCCCAGGGCCAGGAAAAGCGAGACGGCCAGGAGGATTCCGGCCCGGACCAAATTCTTCATGGCGAATACCCCACGACACGCAGCCGCAGGGATTTCTGCAGCTCGTTGGTCAGTTCGATCTGGATCTCGTCGGACAGGCTCTTGCGACCGGGCTCCGGCCTCGCCGAAAGGGTGATCTGGTAGCCGGTGACGGCCCCGCGGGTCGTGGCGGGTTCCCAATGGTCGCCCATGCGGACCAGTTCCACCGGAGTCCATCGCACATCCACCTCGGAGCGCTCCGACGTGGCCTGGCGGATGGAAAACGGTTTGCCCGTGGTGTCCACGATCAGCACCTGGCGTTCCTGGGATTTCCTGTAGTCGCCCATGTCCACGTATTCGGGAACGGCGATCACCGAAGGCCGGACATCCGCCGAGACCAGCAGGGTCAGCAGAATCGAATCCGGGTTCTTCAGGGGAATGTCCACGGCGAATTCGACCCGGTCCGCCAGCGGAAAGGTCTGGAGGACCATGCTGAGCCGGGTGCGGGCCCCCGGCGCGAGGACGCGCCGGTCGAACTGGGCCGACAGGCAGGAGCAGGCGGTGTGCGGGGGAAGCAACGCGATGGAGGCGGTCCCCTCGTTCCGGCAGGTCCGCTCCAGGTGCACCACGCTTCCCTGGGGCACGATGCCGGCGTCCACCGCCAAGGGTCCGCATTCCAATTGGGTTTTCCCCGCCGAAGCGAGACCGGCGGCAAGACAGATCGGAAGGAGGCTTGGGTGCATCGAGGGATGCAATATACCCAGGTGGGGTTCGGGACGGTTTCTAGTTTCCCTCCCCAATGAAATCCGATCCCAACGCCGCCCCCAAGGCACCCCGCAACTGGGGCAAGTCGTTCCTGCGCGAGATCATGGTGCCGTTGCTCCTGGCCGTGGTCGTCATCCAGATCGTGATCCAGGCCTTCCGCATCCCCTCGGGCTCCATGGAACGCTCGCTCCTGGTGGGCGACTGGCTCCTGGGGATGAAGTTCATGTACGGCAGCCCCATCCCCTTCACCAACAGGCGCCTTCCCCAGGTGCGCGATCCCAGGCCAGGCGATGTCATCATATTCCACTACCCCATGGATCCGGATGTTCCCGACCGGGACCCCGCACGGTTCAAGTTCCTCGCGCACACCCTCCTGTTCGGGGACTACTACTGGGACAGGGATCCCGACGAAGGACAAGGCCACCTGCTGCGCTACGATTCGCGCGACTTCATCAAGCGCTGCATCGGGGTTTCCGGCGACGTCCTGACCATCCGCCGCCGGCACGTGTGGCGAAACGGGTTGGAGGTTCCGCTGGCCCCCAACGGGCAGTACGACGACACCACGTCGATTCCCTGGGACATGGAGCGGGTGCGGGATTCCATGGGCCCCTTCCGCATTCCCGAGCCGGGCGAGACCATCCACCTGAATGGCCTGCGAAGCGACGAGTTCCTGCGCATCTATTCGCTGGCCATCCAGGAGCATCCGACCGAGGCGGTCCGGTGCTCCCTTTGGGTGGAGCGCAACGGCAGGAAGGACACGTCGTGGGTCATGCGCGACGTTTACCAGAGCGTCTATCCCGACTTCAACCTTCCCGACGAAGCCGCGCTGCGGAGTTTCCGCATGCCGCAGGGCTGGGTCATGGCCGACTACCGGATGGACACGTTGTCGGAATACGTCTCCCGCCTGTTCCAGCTCCAGGAGTCCGACGGATCCCCGCGACTGGTGGCCCACAATGCGGTGCTTCCGCGTTTCGGGGTCTCGTTGGACAATTCCTTCCATCTCTGGAGGGCCGCCGACAGCGCGGGGAAGGACTCTCTGCGCCTGTGCAAGGCGATCTCCATCGACGGTCGGTGGGACAGCACCTACACGGTGCGGAAGCAAGTCCTGTTCATGATGGGGGACAACCGCGACCACAGTTCGGATTCGCGGTTCTGGGGCTACTTGTCCCGGCGCAACGTGAAGGCGCAGGCCCTGATCATCTATTTCTCGCTGGACGACGCGGACGGCATGGTGACGCTAAACCCGTTCACCTGGTGGCGGGTTCCGTTCCGGACCCGATGGAACCGGATCGGTCGGCTGGTCAATGACTGATCGCCGCTGGCACTTCCTGCTGGCGGTTTCGCTCCTCTCCGGTTGTGCCCGGCAAGTCGCTCCGGCCGGAGGTCCGGTGGACACCACGCCTCCACGCCTGCTCTCCGCGTTCCCCGATTCCGGCGCCGTGCGGGTGGATCCGCGATCCACGTTCCGTCTGCGCTTTTCGGAGTGGGTGGATCCCGCCACCGTCCGCGCCGCGGTGTCCCTGGCACCGGTCGGCCAGAGGGCTCCCGACATCGAGGTGGACGGAGCCGATGTTTCCATCCGTCCGCGCGAGCCGCTGGACAGTCCGGCCACGTACGTCCTGCGCATCCAGCCGGGCTTGGCCGACTGGCACAAGGCGGCGACCAAGTCGCCTCAGGAGATTCCGTTCGCCACCGGAGATCGCATCGATTCCGGCAGGGTCCTGGTCCGGATGTGGACGGGTTCGGACTCGCTGCCCCCCGTTCCCGTGCGAGGCAGGCTCGGCGCCTGGCCCCTGGATTCCGCGGTGCGCTCCAAGCTCGCGCGGCTCCTCCGCCGCAAGGATTCCACCGGCTGGCTCTCCCAGGCGCCCCGTCCCGAGCGCGAGAAGCCCTGGCGCTGGACCTGGGCCGACAGCACCGGCCTCGCCGACCTGCGGTTCCTGCCGCCGGGTCGTTGGCGGCTTGCGGCCTGGGACGACGTCGACAAAGACAATTTCTGGCGACCCGGCGAGGAGAACGTCTCCTGGCTCGGCGACGTGGTGGAGGTCTCGCCCGTCTGGACGGATTCCTTCTTCGTCCGGCTCGTCCGGCAGGACACCGCACCGCCCTCGCTCCCCACCGACACCGCCGTGGACACCCTTCGGGTCCGCGACAGCACGAGTTTGGATTCCGTGGCACGGCTTTGGGACAGGTTGCCGGAGGATTCCACGGGTTGGGCGTACCTCTCCGCCGATTCCCTCCCCCCCTCCTGGAAAGGTCGCCACACCCGGATCCGGGTCTGGCCGCTGTTCCGCAAGGCAAGACCCCGCCTTTCCCCCGCGGGTACCGCCGTCGTGCGCCTCGTGCCGGGCAAATGGACGGGTGAGGCCTGGAGCTACGGCGACAGCGCCCGATCGCGACCGGACGTCGCCGACCGCTCGGGATCGCTAAAGTCGGATCCGTGGTGCGTCGTGCCCCCCTTCGAGATCGACCGCCAGGACAGCGTCTCCCTGCGGCTGGACTGCGCGGTCCGACGCCCCGCTCCCGACACCGGAAAGGCCGCAAGATGAGTTTTCGCCCCTTGGGAGACTTCGTCTCCATCGACCTGGAGACCACGGGACTCGATTTCGCGAACGAGGAGATCCTGGAACTGGGTGGGGTGGTCTGGCGCGACGGCGTCCAGACCCGGGTCTATTCCGCCGTCCTGCGCGCCCGTCGTCCGGTGACGCCGTTCATCGAGGCCCTCACCGGGATCACCGCGGCCGAGGCCGAGCGGGGAATGGACGCGGTGGAGGGATTGCGGGAATTCTCCGAATTCTGCGGGGACCTTCCGGTGGTGGCCCACAACGCCTACTTCGACCTCCGGTTCCTCCGCAAGGCCTGGGAGTCCGCCGGAATGCCCGAACCCACTCGGCACGTCTTCGATTCCCTGCTGGGCGCCCGCATGGCGTGGCCCGACTGGCCCAGCCACAAGCTGGAAAGCCTGGTGGAGAGGCTGGGGCTCTCCGACGGCGAAGTCGCCCACCGCGCCCTGGCCGACGCCCGCGCCGCCGGGCGACTGTTCCTCGCGGTGCTGGCGAGGTTGTCGGAAATCGGCGCGGAGGATCCCGGGGTGGCGGATTCGCTGTCCTGGGTCCTGCGCGGCTCCGGAAGCCCCTGGGAGGCGATCCTGCCCTGGACCGGGGGAGACGAGGCCCCCGACCCGGCCTGGCCGCCGGAATCGGAGGACATCGCGCGAACGGGTCCCGCCCGCGAGGCGGTCGTGTCCAACTCCGCCATCGACGGGATCTTCTCGCCCTCGGGTGCGCTCGCGGCGGGTCGACCCGATTGGGAAGCGCGTCCGGCGCAGGGGCAGATGGCCAGGGAGGTGGCGCTAGCCCTGTCCGAAGAACAATTCCTGTCTTGCGAGGCGGGCACGGGCACGGGGAAATCGCTGGCCTATCTGGTTCCGGCCGCGCTCTGGGCCGTGGAGGCGCGCGACAGGGTGGTGGTCTCCACCGCCACCAGGACATTGCAGAACCAGCTTCTGGAGCGGGAGGCCCCGCTGGTGCGCTCCGTCGTTCCCGGAGTCCGGATCGAGGTCCTGAAGGGCCGGCAGAACTACCTGTGCGTGCGCCGCTTCGCCGAGCACCTGGCCGATCCCGCGCGGTTGGACGCCTCCGAGCGCGAGGCCTTCCTGCCGCTTGTCGCGTGGGTGCGGAAAACCTCCACCGGCGACATCGAGGAGTGCCACGGGTTCGGCAGGGACCGCAACGGGGCGTTGTGGGGCAAGCTCCAGAGCGACGGGCGCTCGGCCATCCCGCCGCGCCATCCGCTGTTCCGACGCTGCTTCCACCAGCGGGCCAAGCGCCGCGCGGAGGCATCCCACGTGCTCGTGGTCAACCACGCGCTCCTCCTGTCCGATCTCGCCCTGGATTTCGCCCTCCTTCCCTCCTACGAGCGGCTCGTGGTGGACGAGGCGCACCACCTGGCCGACGTCGCCCACGACCACCTGGGCAGATCCGTCTCCCTCCCGCGGCTGCGGCGCCTGCTGCACCCCCTGGCGGAATCCGGCGACAAGCGGGCGGGCCTTTTGGGCACCATCTCCGCCTCGCGCACCCTGCCCATCGAAGCCATTCCCCTGCTGGACAGGGCCCGCGAGGAACTGCTATCCGCGGACAGACGGCTCCACCGCTTCTTCCAGAAGCTCGGGGAGAAGGTCGGACGCCGGGGAGAGGAACAGAAATTCCGGCTGCGCGAGGGACTGGCCTCCGAGACCGGCGCGGATCCGTCCCCGGTGCAGGGCGCCTTCGAGGCCGCCTTGCTGGCCCTGTCGGAGCTTCGCAAGGCCCTGGTGGAGTGGAAGGAGGGCGAGGACAAGGGATTCCTGGGAGATCTCGCCTCCGGCGAAGGCGCCCTCTCCGAATTCCGACGCGACCTCCAGGCCCTGTGCGACGGTCCTCCCGAGGGGGACGTCCATTGGATCGAGGACTGGAGCAATCCCATCCGCCTGCAGCTGCGCGGGTCCCCCCTGGATCCCGGTGCGCTCCTCGCCAAGCGGCTCTATCCCATCCTCAGGACCTGCGTCTTCACCTCCGCGACGCTTTCCGTCCGCGGGCGCCCCGAACACTTCGAGATCCGCAACGGTCTCGCGAGGCTGGATCGCGAAACGACCCGAGCGCGGCATCCATCGCCCTTCCTGATGCGGGACCAGGCCCGGGTGGTGGCCGCGGGATGGCTGCCCAGGCCGGGCGACAAGGGCTGGATGGACGCCCTGGTCCAGGCGCTTCGCGACGTGGTGCTGCCGCTGGGCAGGCGTTCCCTGGTCCTGTTCACCTCCGAGCGGAGCCTGCGCGAGGTGCGCGAGAAGCTGGTGGACGACTGGCGCGCCGCGGGCAGGTTGCTGGTGGCGCAGGGCGTGGACGGGAATCGGGAGGCGCTGCTCCAGATCTTCCGCCGCCACGAAGGCGCCTGCCTGCTCGGATCGGACAGTTTCTGGGAAGGAGTGGACCTTCCGGGCCGGGATCTGGAGCTGGTGGTGATCGCGCGACTGCCCTTCCCGGTCCCGTCCGACCCCTTGGTTTCCGCCCGCTCGGAGGCCGTGGAGGCCGACGGAGGCATCCCCTTCGCGGAGTGCTTCCTGCCCGAGGCCTGGCTCAAGCTGCGCCAGGGGATCGGTCGCCTGCTGCGCCGCTTCGACGACCGCGGCGCGGTTCTGGTCCTGGACAGCCGTGTGGTTCGCGAGCGGTACGGGTCCTATCTGGCCGACACCTGGGACGGTGGCCACCGCCAGGCCAAGACCCCGGACCAGGCCTTCCGGGAACTGAAGGAATGGTTCGACGGGCCCCAGGATGGCGTACGGGCGGTTCAGGAATTGCCTGTACCCGCAGAGGCAATCGAACCCGAGGTCGGGGTGATCCAATGATTCGGTGCGGTGGCGATGGCGCTTCGGTTCGGAGGCGATCCGAGGATCGCCCCTACACCGGGGCCATCGCCCTGATCTTCGTCGTGGTGTTGGCGGGTTGCTATTCGTTCACCGGTTCCGGCCTGCCTTCGGGACTCAGGACCGTGGAGATCTCCCAGGTCGTCGACCGTTCCCGCCAGAGCGAACTCGCCGACCAGGCGACCTTGCTCCTGACCCAGGAATTCCAGCGCAACGGGGCCTTGCGACCCGTGGACCACGACGCCCAGAGCCGGGTGGAGACGTGGCTTTCCGGATACTCCCACGCCCCCCAGACCTACGACCTCTCCGGAAACGTCTCTCGCTTCCGGGTCACCGTCACGTTGGAAGTCAAGTTCACCGATCTGCGCGACGAGTCCCTCCTCTACGAGTCCAAGAGCCTCGACGGTTCGTATGATTACGATCCTCTGAAGGAGACGGAAGCCGACGCCAAGGTCAAGGCGTTGCAGAACGCGGTCCGCAAACTGGTGGACAATACCGTGAGCGGCTGGTAGAAGGAGCGGAGAGGGAGCCATGGAATTCGTCAAGATGCACGGGACGGGGAACGACTACGTGTACGCGGACCTCTGGACGGAATCCGTCTCGGATCCCGCCTCGCTCGCCGTGGAGGTGTCGCACCGCCGCTTCGGGATCGGCTCCGACGGGCTCATCCTGGTCGCCAAGCCCACCGAACCAGGTTTCGCGGGTCGAATGGCGATGTTCAACGCCGACGGCTCCGAAAGCGGGATGTGCGGGAACGGCATCCGGTGCGTCGCCAAGTTCCTCTTCGACCGGGGGCGCACCGGGGGCGCCCGCGAATTCCGCATCCAGACCGGTGCCGGACCGCGCTCGGTGCGGGTCCGGACCGGTCCCGACGGCCTGGTCCGAAGCGCGACCGTGTCCATGGGCGTTCCCATCCTCGAACCGGAGGGGATTCCCACCAGGCTCCCCGCCCGAGGTTCCGAATCCGAGATCCAGGTTGGCGATCGCGTTTTGCGCGGCACCCCGGTCGGCATGGGCAACCCCCACTTCGTGGTCTTCGTGGACGACGTCGACTCCTACCCGGTGGCCGAAATCGGACCCTTGGTGGAGCATCATCCGGACTTCCCCCAGCGCGTGAACGCCGAATTCGTGCAAGTGAAGGGACCGGGGCTTCTGCGGCAACGGACATGGGAGCGCGGGTCCGGCGAGACATGGGCTTGCGGGACGGGAGCTTCCGCGGTCTGCGTGGCTTCGCGATTGCGCGGTCGCGTGGCCGGCGACGTGGAAATCGACCTGCTGGGCGGGCGCCTGTCTCTTTCCTGGGATGGATTGGGCGAAGTCCAGATGTCGGGAAATGCCGTTGAGGTTTTCCGGGGCAGCTGGCCCGCCTGAATTGGGGCGAATCGCCCCGATTTTCCGTTGACGTTGGGGTGGATCGGGCAGGAAAGCAGGAGCGGATTCGACCGCCCCTTGGCGACATTTCCGTCAGGGATCGTCGGCATCTGTCTTGCGTGATTCCCCCTTCGAATCAGGAATGGAGAAGCGATGTATTGGATCCTTGTGGGAGTCGGAGCGCTGGTCTCCGGTGGAAGCCCCGCTTCCGTTCGAGGGGACTCGGCGGGATTCGCCGAGTTGCGCGCCCACCTCCCCCCTGATCTCCGGACCCGTGTCGAGAAGGCTCGGGAAGAAATGATGAATCGCCACGACACCTTGGTCCATCTGACCCCGTCCAAGAGGAATCGCTGGACCGACAGCTTGGTGCGCGAGGTCTTGAAACGCCGATCGCAGGCATTGGATACTTTGGCTCCAACCGAACGCCAAAGAATCGAGGAGCGCATGAAAGAGCTGGAACCCCCTTCGGGAACGCATTGCCCTTCGGCACGCCCCCATGATCCGGGCATGGGTCTTCGCCAATGAGGCGGATCGCCACCCTGCTGGTCGGAGGCAGTCTGCTCCTGGCTTCCAATCCCCGCGCGGATTGGGTCGCGGTGCCAGGCGAGGGAGTCACCGCCTGGGTGCCCTCGGGTTGGGCGCTGGTGAACGAAGAGACCACCGGCACCACCCGGATCTGGCACCTCTACGACACCACGATCACGGCCAAGGGGACCCGCCGCCACAACGGGGACATCCTCCTGGAGGCTTCGTCCGGAGTGGGTGCCCAAACGGACTCCGCAGCCGAGATCTGGACCCAGAACGAGGGCGAGTCCTGGAACCTCTACATCTCGACGGCCGCTCTGGGCGGTGTCGTGTACACGAACGATTCCACCTACATCGGAGGCCTGTTCGCCTGGGAGGTCTACGGGCAATCCCTGGACTCCGCGGGAGACAGCGTCCTCGTCACCCTCGCGCGCACCACCGCCAACGGAGACGTTGGCTGGGACTTCTGGGTCCAATCGGACACATCGGACGCGGACACCGCCATCGCCACCTACGCGAGCCTGCTGGACAGCCTCCAACTGGACACCACCGTGACGAGCCTGCCCTCGGGAATCGAAACCCATTCCACCCACAGGTGGCACTCCCCAGCGATTTCCTCCGTCGGGGGGAGCCTTCGGATCCAAGCCACGCATGTGGAACGGGTGGACGTCATGGACCTGATGGGCAGGATGGTTCCAGGCACCCTCCACCCCGGGAACGGGGTGTGGTCGTGGAGACCGAATTCCCAACGTCCAGTCACCGTATTCGCCCGGGTGCAGGCCGATGGCGAAGCCTGGACGCGTCGGCTGGTGTTGGAGCCTTGATCGAAATCCATGTGCGGTGGCGCTGATTTGGCGCCATGCTACCGGAGGTGTCCAGGTTGATCGGGCTTGTGGGCGTCTACCTCCTTTTCGCCGGGCCGAACGGCGTCGCGAAAGCCGCGGTGCCATCTTCCCTGGGTTCGGCGCAATCCGCATTGAAAGCCGGGCGGTGCCAGGATGCGACGGATCTCTTCCTTTCCGCCCGAGCCGCGGGCGATTCCTCCGCCGCCCTTCTCGCGGGACTGGCCCAGGCCCTGGAATGCACGGGTCGCATGGAGGAGGCGCTGGGCGCCACCTACCTGAGGCTGGGCAAGGACACCACGGGCCGGATCGATCTCCTGATCTTCCGCGACCAACTCCTGCGGAGCCTGGGATTGGGAGACATGGCCAAGCAGACGGAAACGGAGATGGGCATCGTCGAGGCCTCGTCCGAAATGGCGCGGTCGGGCTGGACCTGGCAGAAGCGACCGACCTTGACGGCGAATCTGGGTTGGAGCCACGAGTTCGATGCTCCCGGATCGCCGTTTTCCCTGAACCACAACGACAGCACGCTCCTCAGGAACTCGGGAACGGTACCCGTTTTCGCGTCGGAGGACGCCCTAGCGCAGGTCGCCTCGGACTCCATCCTCCTGGAGGGAGGCAGTTGGGACCTCTCCGGTGCCTTGAGCTGGGGGGGAGGCGGCGACCGCGGCGGCATCTGGTTGGGTCCCACGGGCAGCGTCGCCCTCGACGACGATTCCTTGGGCTGGCGCAGCGCCGGAGCCGGGTTCGACCTGAACTGGCTCTGGATCGCGAGCAGCCAAATCTCGGTCCAGGGGGATGTCTCCGGGCAGCGCACCTGGTTCGCGGCGGACTCCGGTCCATTTCCGGTGGAGGACGATCTCGGGGCCACCTTCGCTCCCCAATGGAACAGGTCCTCGTGGGAGATCTCGCTGCCGCAGACCATTCGCACATTGCGGACGAATTCCAGCGCCTGGACCTGGACAGGCAGCCACGGGTTGGGTATCTCCAAGACCGTGAATCCCATGGTGAAGCTGTCCGCCTCCGCGGCATGGAGCTGGAACATCGATCCCTCCGGTCCGGTGGACGACGAGGTCTGGTCGATGGTGGTCGAGGGCGATTCGCTGGCGGCGGGGAAAGGCGTGTTGGACGTGGGGCTCTATGCCCCGAATTTGACCTCCGGCAAATCCCCCATCGGGAAATTCACGGTCCCGGCCTACCTTGCCACCGTATCGGAAGCGCAACTCCAGGGCTTCGCCTATCCCTTGAGCCGGAACACCGACTGGACCCAGCCGGGCGTCGGTGCCGCCGTTGTCCTGGGGCCTTGGTCGTCGCTTTCGCTGGTCCTTTCCGCCCAGTGGGCGGAAACGATCTACGCGCACGATCAGGAGGGCGTGAACGTCGACCCGTCGATGGCCGACCACCTGGCCGACACCGTGCTCCTGGTGCTGCGCGACACGGCCACGAAGAAGGAATTCCTGGTGGGTTCCACCAAGACGGACGCCCCGCTGGTGGCGTGGTCCCCGTGGAGGATCCACCGTGTCGACCAGGTCTGGAGCGCCCAGACCGTCCTGCTTTGGAGGCCCAGGAAGTGGCTTTCGTTCCGCGCCTCGTGGGCATGGACCCGGAACGTCTCCAATGTCGCCCAGTTCTTGGAAGGTGCTTCGTACGTCCGGAATCTGGTCGCGGGATCCGGGGCGGTGTCTTGGTGAAGCGGATTCCGTTCCTCCTGGCGGCGACCGGGTTCCTCGCGCTATCGGCCTGCTCCGACCGGACCCTGAAGCGCAATGCGCGCATCGCCCTGCTCCAGGGGGACGGGGAACGCGCGGCGAGATTCTACGAAGATGCCCTGGATCGCGATCCGGGGGACGCCCGATTGCGCCGGGGTCTGGGCGAGGCGTGGCTCCTGGTGGCCAGGGATCGCGCCCAGGACGGGGACGACAAGCCGTCCGACTGGTCGCGATCCACCCGGGAACTGGAGCGCGGATCGTCGGACACGGCGTCCGAACGACTTCTATCGGAAGCCCGGCTGGGGATGGCGAAGGCGCTTGCCCGCGCGGGAGACACCAACCAGGCCGTGCGCGGACTGGAGAAGGAGCTGGATTCCAATCCCCGGGCCATCGCCGCCCGCAATTTCTTGGCGATCCTGGTGGATCGCCGGGGCGAAGGCGACCACGCCGAGGAGCTTTTCCTGCAGAACGCCGCGATCGACTCCAGCGATGCGGACGCATGGTTCAACCTGGCCCTGGTGGAGTGGGGCAGAGGGCGCCGGCTGGAGGCTGCCGACCACATGCTGCACGCCTCGAAGCTCGATCCCAAGGATCCCGAGATCCTGCTCTGGCTGGAGCGCATCTCCAAAGGGCTGGGGGAAGGCGAAAAATGACCTCGCTCCCTTCCGGATACTCCTTGGCGGTCCGCGTCGGAGCGGGAGCGTTCGGGGAAGTCTTCCGGGCCCGCGAGGACGCGGCCATGCGCTGGGTCGCCCTGAAACGCCTGTCCAGGCCGGACCTCTGCAAGGCCGAAGCTTCCGCGCTGGCGGCCGGACTCCCGTGCCTTCCCGCGCTGTACTCGGTCTTTTCCGCGAAAGGAGCGGACTGGATCTGCATGGAATACGTGCACGGCCTCCCGCTCGGGGCCCTTCTGGCGTCGGGAGTGGAAGCTGCGGAGGCCGCCAGCCTCGCCGGAAGCCTGGTCCGGGGATTGGCCGCGCTCCACGAATGGGGGTCCGCGCATGGCGATCTGAAGCCCGAAAACATCCTCGTGCAGTCCGACGGCGGGATCCGGCTTCTGGACTTGGGCCTGTCCGTGGCGGGGACCGCCCGTGCGATGGGGGGAAGCGCGGGCTACTCCGCTCCCGAAGCGGGATCTCCGGGGATCGATCCGCGCAGAAGCGATCTCTGGTCCCTGGGCGTCGTTCTCCACGAGATCCTGACGGGCACCCGTCCCGCGCCGGCGGAACGGACGAACGGCTGGGCGCGCCTGCGCGCGGCGGCCCCCGGCTGGATTCCCGCCGTCGACCAGCTCCTGGAGGAGGACCCCGCCAGGCGTCCTTCCTCGATCGCGGTCCTTTTGCCCGGACTGCCCTCGGCGGTCTGGACGGAAACGGCGGCGGAACGGGTGTCCGCGGCCGCGGACCGTCGGCTCGCGGCGCTCCTGGGCAGGCAGGCCGAAGACCTCGTCCGCAGGGGCCGATCCCGAGAGGCTCTGCCGCTTCTGCAGGAGGCGCTCGACCTGGATCCTGATCAGAATCTGTCGCTCGGCCTGCTGCCCCGGCTGCGCCTGGACGAAGGGCGTTCCCGGCCTTGGGTGTGGGCCGCGGTCGCCGCCGTCGTCGCCGCCATCGCGGTCGTGGGCGTCCTGGCCCTTCGCGACGCGCCCGACGAGGCGTACGTGCCCTTGAAGACGGTGCCGGAACTGGAACGCATGCCTCCGCCCCGCGGCGCCGCCGGGGATCCGGCGATGCCGCTGCGGGAAAGGGGCGCAAGACCATGACGGAAAACGACTATCCGTGCCTGGAACATCCGGACGGACGGCGTTTCCAGCTGGGCCGCCGCCTCGCGACCCTGGGGTCCGATCCCGACTGCCAGATCCGCCTGGACGATCCCCAAGTGCGCCCCCAGCACGCCTTCCTCGTCTTCCAGATGGGTTCCTGGCGCATCCGCCGGTTGGAGAGCGCGGCCGCCCTGTCCGTGGACGGGAAGACCGTCCGCGACGAAACCCAGCTCGCGCACGGCGCCGTGGTGGCGGCGGGTCGCCTGGAACTCGTCTTCCTGGAACGCGCGCCCGAGCCCTCGCCGACGGGTTCCGTCGTCGCGGGAATCGATCCCGTCGCCGCCCTCCTCTCCTCCTTCGCGGGCATCCTCCGCGAGACCGAACACGCGCGGGTGCTGGCGGACATGGCCCAGGCCTCGGCCCGCCTGCTGGGATCCGACGCGGTGCGGATCCTCTACCGCAGCGAGGGCGAAGGACTTTGGAGGACGCTCGCCGCCTGTCCCGCCGGGGCGCCGTCCAGCCGCTTCTCCGCTTCCGCCCTGCGCCAAGCCGAGACGGCGGGATCGTCGGTCCTGCTGGGAGAGAACGACCTGGAACACCTGCCCGGCGGCGAGAGCGTCCAGCTCAACGGCATCCGATCCATCCTCTGCGCGCCGCTGTCGCTTCCCGACGGGGGCGAGGGATTCCTCTACGCGGATCGTCTCGCGGGGCATCCGCCCTTTTCTCCGCGAGATCGCGACCTTTTCGACGCGCTGAGCCGCGTCTATTCGGAGATCGCCGCGCAGGCGACGCGGCGCGACCACCAGCGCAAGGCCATCGAGGATCTGCAGGAGGACGCGGCGCGCGCGGCCGGCACTGCGTCGATCCTGCACGAAAGTCCGGTGATGGTTTCGCTGTTGCGCGAGGCGGCCAGGGTCGCGGCATCCGAGGTTCCGGTGCACCTGTTCGGGGAAACGGGAACGGGCAAGGAACTTCTGGCCAGGTTCCTGCACGACTCCAGTCGCCGCAAGGACGGGGCCTTCGTCGCCATCAACTGCGGAGCCATTCCCGAGAACCTCATGGAGAGCGAGCTTTTCGGGCACGAGAAGGGCGCCTTCACCGGGGCGGGAGCGCTCAAGGAGGGCTGGATCGAGAAAGCCAACGGCGGGACGCTGTTCCTGGACGAACTGGGCGAGCTCCCGCTGGGTCTGCAGGTCAAGCTCCTGCGGGTCCTGCAGCAGGGGGAACTGGTCCGTGTGGGAGGGTCCGCGGCGATCCGCGTCGACTTCCGTCTGGTCACCGCCACCAACCGCAACCTGAAGGAGGAGGTGGCCGCCGGGCGCTTCCGGGCCGATCTCTTCTACCGCGTGGCGGTGGTGCCCCTGGTGGTGCCGCCGCTGCGGGAGAGAAGCCGGGACGCGGTGCTCCTGGCCGCCCACTACTGCCGGAAATTCTCGCGCCAGTACGGGACCGGAGAGCGCACGCTTTCCCGCGCCGCCGAAAAGGCGATCCTCGAGCACTCCTGGCCCGGGAACGTGAGGGAACTGGAAAACGCCGTGCAGAAGGCGGTGATCCTGGGAGATTCGGACAGGATCCGTCCCAAGGACATGGGGTTGGGCGAAGACGACGACGACTCGGGAGAAATCCCGGCGGCAGGGTCGTCGAACTCCCTCTACGCCATCCGCGACAGCGCCGAAAGGGAGGCGATCCGGGCCGCCCTCTCCAAGACCGCCGGGAACGTCAGCCACTGTTCCCGCATTTTGGAGGTGGACCGCAAGGTCCTGATCCGCACCCTGGAGCGCCTCGACATTCATCCAGAGGAGTTCAAGTAGGGCGCTCGGATCTACAGGCTCTGCTTGGCCCCGAAGCTGAGGAGCCATCCGAGTTTGGCGTCGGACCCCAGCGGGTGGCTCAGGTTGATGTAGTCCACGATGGCCGAGGGCGACCGCGTCATGCCCAGACGGATCCCGAATCCGACTCCTTCGCGCCAGGGACCTCCCGCCCAGACCGAAGGCTCGTCGGAAACACGTCCCGCGCCGCCCAACACCGCCAAGGCCGGCGCCACGGTCAGGGCCTCCAGGGGGAGGGCCCAACGGATCTCGGCGGTGGTCAGGAACAGGCCCTTGCCGGACAAGTACCGCGCCGGGAAGCCTGGCAATCCGTTGTCCTCGCCCAGCGAGATCTCGGAGACCCAGGTGGGGACGCCCAGGACCTGCTGGGAAGTCGCGTCGGCGATGCCCTGCAATCCGTTTCCCGGCAGCCATCTGCCCTCGGCCTTCCATGCCGCCGACCCCGCGGTCGCCTGTTCGTCCTTGAAGAAGCTCTTCCAGTTGGCCGTGGCGGCACCATAGGCGCTGCCTTCCACCCCCGTCCAGGAAGCCTGCGCGGCCAGGTAGCCGTCGTCGCGGACGGTTCCGCGGGAGAGGACGTTGGCCATGGCGGTGCCGGTGAGGCTCCACCCCGTCGGGATGTCCTCGGTCCATTTGAGCTGGTTGAAGTTGCGCAGCCGCAGGTAATCCAGGTCCTGGACGGTCAGGGAAAGACCCAGGCGGCGATCGTCGCGCTGCGGGGCCTGCTGGAGCCATTCTCGCAGTTGGGGGTCGGTGCGCATGGCGGCCAGCCGGGTGGTGTCGATCCGGACGGCCAGGAGAGGTGCGGTTCCGCTGTCGAGCTGCGATTCCGCGACGCCGGAAAGCACGAATCGGGTCTGGTGCCCCCAGATGCGGGCGAACGATGCCCGGGCGGTTCTCCAGTCGCTCAGAGGAGCGTCCGAGAGCCGGGAATCCTCGCTCCACCCCAAGGGATAGCGGCCATCCAAGGCGGAACGCAGGGCGGGCGTGGCCAGGACGCGGCGATCGTAGACGCTGTCCTGGAGTTGCACCAGCCAAGCCCAGTCCTGGAATCGGGAGCGCAACGGATACCCCGTGTTGACCACGATGTCGTGCCCGTCGGAGACCTCGCTCCAAAGCACCTGGAGCAGCCCACCTGGGGCCAGGAATGCGGTGTGCGTGTAGGTCTCCGTCCAGGAGGTGGCCAGGGACGTGTAGTTGTAGGAGAACCCCACGTCCTGCCCGGTTCCCAGGAGGTCGGATTCCCGAAGTCCCAGAAGCCAGCTGAACTGCCCTCCGGAACGGGTGATTCCGGAAAGCACCGACGTGCTCCACCGGTCCCAGGTCTCCACCTGCACCAGATTCCGTCCGTCATCCAGGACCACGCGCGAGATCTTGGCGTCCGCGAGGAAATGCTCTTCGCGAAGGTTCCGCTCCCCTTCCACCAGACGCAGCGAGTCCAGGGTGTCTCCCTCCTCGAAGCCCAGCCGCGCCCTGATCGCGCGAGCCGTGGTGCGGGAGTGCAGGACGTTGTCCCTGAACCATTCGGCCCAGTCGTAGGCGAGGCTGTCGCCCACCGTGAGCACCTTCGACCCGACCAGGGAGCCGTGGGGGAAGATCGCGATGGTGTCCACGCGCAGGGAAACGGGCCTGGACACGTGCACCGCGAGCGGGTCCGGGAGGGAATCGCCCACGGGCGCGGCGGTGGCGAGGAATGCGGTCAGCAGCAAGGGCAGCATGGTCGGCCAAGATAGATGCCCGCCGGAGGGGTTAGTTTTGAGACCATGGCCGATCGGCTGCTGAATCCCGTCCAGAGGACGGAAGATCTGGAGAACGAGAACATCCTCCGCCCGCGACGCCTGGAGGATTTTGTCGGACAGCCCGAGTTGCGCGGCAACCTGGGGATCTTCCTGCAGGCCGCCCGCGAGCGGAACGAGCCCATGGACCACATCCTCTTCGCCGGCCCACCGGGCCTGGGCAAGACCACGCTGGCGGCGATCATCGCGCAGGAGATGGGGACGCACCTGCGGGTCACGTCGGGCCCCATCCTGGACCGCCCCTCCGACCTCGCGGGAATGCTCACCAACCTGCAGGCGGGCGACGTCCTGTTCATCGACGAGATCCACCGTCTGGACCGCGCCGTGGAGGAGTACCTGTATCCGGCCATGGAGGACTTCTCCATCGACATCCTGCTGGAAAACGGTCCCTCGGCCCGATCCGTGCACCTGCCCCTTCCCAAATTCACCTTGATCGGGGCCACCACCCGCACCGGGATGCTCACCGGCCCGTTGCGCGACCGGTTCGGGCTCACCTTCCGGCTGGACCCTTACCGGCCCGAGGAGATCGAGATCATCGCCCGCCGCACAGCGGCGATCCTGGGATTTTCCCTGGACGAAGAGGCCGCCCACCTGCTGGGCCGCCGTTGCCGCGGGACCCCTCGCGTGGTCAACCGCGTGGTGCGCCGCTGCCGCGACGTCGCCCAGGTCATGCGCAGGGATGGCATAGATCGGCTGGTGGCGGAGAAGACGCTCTCCATCCTGGGCCTGGACGAGATGGGCCTGGACGAAATGGACAGACGGATTCTGACCACCCTGATCGAGCGCTTCGAAGGCGGTCCGCTGGGACTTTCCACGCTCTCGGCGGCCCTCAACGAGGAGCCCGACACCCTGGAGGAGGTCCACGAGCCCTTCCTCATCCAACTGGGGTTCCTTGCCCGCACCCCGCGCGGGAGGGTGGCCACGCCCGCCGCCGCCCGCCACCTGGGACTTTCCGTGCATCCGCTGTCGGCGCAGGAGGCGTTCCAGCTGTAGCGCAATGCCGCGCCCGCCTGCACGGCGATTCGCCGCATGTGCCGGCCGTACGGAAGCGCCGGGCCGAGGCCCATGTGTATACTTCGACCCGCGGGGACCGCACGGATGAAGTCGCTGTCGCTCCGCTGGAGGATCCGCTTTTGACCGTTCGAGTCCGCTTCGCCCCTTCCCCGACGGGATATCTCCACGTCGGGGGTGCCCGTTCCGCCCTTTTCAACTGGCTCTTCGCCCGCAAGATGGGCGGAAAGTTCCTTCTGCGCATCGAGGACACCGACCAGACCCGGTACAACGAACAGGCACTCCACGACCTGATCCGGGACCTCAAGTGGCTTGGCCTGGACTGGGACGAGGGACCCGGGATCGGCGGTCCGCACGTCCCGTACCACCAGAGCCGGCGGCTGGACCTGTACAGGCGGCATTCCGACCTGCTCCTGTCCAAGGGGGCCGCCTACCGGTGCTTCTGCACGAGCGAGAGGTTGGACGAGCTGCGCCGCCGGCAGGAGGAGCAGAAGCTTCCGCCGGGATACGACAGGCATTGTCGGGACCTGGATGTGACGGAATCCGACAAACGCGCCGCTGCCGGGGAGCACCACGTGGTGCGATTCAAGGCGCCCATGGCCGGGCGCACGGTGTTCCACGACCTGGTGCGCGGGGACATCGAATACCAGAACCACGTGCTGGACGACCTGGTCCTCCTGAAGACCGACGGCTTCCCCACCTACCACCTGGCGAATGTCGTGGACGACCACGAGATGGAGATCACCCACGTCCTGCGCGGCGACGAATGGATCCCCTCCACGCCCCGCCACGTCCTCCTGTACCAGGCCTTCGGTTGGGACCCCCCGGTGTTCTGCCACCTCCCCGTGATCCTCGCGCCCGGAGGCGGCAAGCTCTCCAAGCGGAAGGGGGCGGCGTCCGTCGGCGACTACCGCGAAAAGGGGATCCTGCCCCATGCGCTGTTCAACTTCCTGGCCCTGCTCGGCTGGAGTCCGGGCGACGAACGCGAGAAGATGACCCAACGGGAACTGGTGGACAGCTTCAGCCTGGAACGGATCATGCCGAAGTCCGCGGCCTTCGACGAGACCAAGCTGGAATGGCTCAACGGACAATACCTCATCGAGTCGTCGGTGCAGGCTCTCCTGCCCGAAGTCCGAAGGATGCTGGAGGACCGCGGCCTGGCCGAGGACGTGTCGGCTCGACCCGAAATGCTGGAGCGCCACGTCCGGCTGCTGAAGGATCGCTCCAAGCGAATCGCGGAACTGGTGGACACGGGACTTTATTTCTGGAGGGATCCGGACGGCTACGACGAGAAGGCCGTCGCGAAGTATTGGCATCCTCGGACGCCGGACCTGTTGCGGCGGTTGCTCCCGGATTTGGAAACCGTGGAGTGGAATGCGGCATCGTTGGAATCCCTCTACCGGTCGAAAGTGGAAACCGAAGGGATCAAGTTCGCGGAATTGATCCATCCCACCCGGCTTGCCGTGTCGGGACTTCCCTTTGGCCCCGGCCTCTTCGAATTGCTGGAGGCGTTGGATCGCCGCACGGTCGTTTCGCGCATCGAAGCGGCTTTGGGCCGTTTGGGAGGTTGATTCGAGCCAGGTGGGGGAAGGACCGATTTCCTAGCTTGGGACCCGTGACCAGCGACAGGGTGGACCAGCCGGGCGGGGATCGGATCCTGGCGATGGAGAAGGAACCAGCCTCCCCGGAAAATCTCGGCATGATCCAGATCGATGCCGAGCATCGAATCGTGTCCATGAACCGATGGGCCGCTCGGGAGCTGTCCGTGGAGGCGGCGGATTGGATCGGGAGGCCGGCACCCGACCTGGGCGGGGATCTCCTGGACGCCGGACCCCTTTCCGACCTGCTCGACCACCTTGCCAATCCCTACGGGTTCGCCGAGTGGGAGAAGGAATTTCCCGGAGATCCCCCGCGCGTGGTGCGCCTGAGGTCGGTCGCCCAGGTGGCGGGCTACTCGATCCTGCTGGAGGATGTCAGCGAACAGCGCGCGTTGGAGAGCCGGTCCAAGGGGATCGTCGCCAGCGCCAAGGACGGCATGGTCGTGGTGGACGAGAACGGGGTCATCGTCTGGCCGAACGGGCGCTTCGGGCAGCTGTTCGGGCTGCACTGGAGACAGTTCAAGGGGATGCGGTTCCAGATGGCCATGGATCTGGTCTCGGAATGCTTCTCCAGCCGTTCCGACCTCATCCGCTTCGTGCGCCAGGCGGAGCGCGGCTCGGAATCCCATGCCGAGGAGATCCTGGAGGTGACCTGGCCGCAGCGCCTGGTGCTCCAGGTTTCCTCGCGGCCCATCTCCTCCGAGCGCGGACGCAACATCGGCAGGGTCTGGACGTTTTCCGACATCACGCGCTTCAAGGACATGGAGAACGAGCTGCGCGTGTACGCCTCCGAGCTCGAGTCGCGCGTCCGGGACCGCACCCAGGAGCTGGAGAAGCGCAACGTCGAACTGGAGACGGCCCGCCAGAAGCTGGAGAAGGCGCAGCACGCCTTCGAGGAGGAGCTGGACATGGCGAAGCAGGTCCAGGACGGACTGCTTCCCGAGACGCTGCCGGACTTTCCCGGCTGGTCGCTGGCGGCGGAGTACATGCCCACGGGGAAGGTGGGCGGGGACTTCTTCGACGTGGTGCCCATGGACTCCGACCGGGTCTTCCTGGTGATGGCCGACGTGGCCGGGCACGGCGTCCCCGCGGCCCTGGTCACCGCCATGGCCAAGATGGCCTTCCTGCGCTACGTCCGTGCCCGCGAGACATCGGTCGCCGAGATCCTGCGCCAGGTGAATTCGGACCTGTTCCGCGCCGTGCGCACCGACCACTACCTGACCGCCTTCGCGGGCATCCTGGATCTGCGCACGGGAGTGCTCAAATTCTGTCGCGCCTGCCATCCCTATCCGTTCCTGGTCCGGTCGGCGACCGGAACCGTCGAGCGGTTGACCCAGCGGGGAGGGTTCTTCGTGGGGATGTTCGAGAACGCAGCCTACGCGGAGGAGGAGGTCCTGATCGCCCCGGGCGACCTCCTGTTCCTCTACACGGACGGACTCCACGAGAGCATGGATGCCGCGGGGCGGCAGTTCGGATTGCAGCGCCTGGAGGCCTCCATACTGTCGTCGTGGATGGACGGACCCAAGGCGACCATCCACAACGCCCTCGCGCAACGGGTAGGCCATGCCATGGGCCGTTTCCCCAACGACGACATCACGGTCCTGGCGCTGAAGCGGGACTGACCCCTTCTAGTCCACCAGGGGCGCGAACAGCGGGTAGCCGGTGCAGAGGGCGGACACCTCCTCCTTGAGGGAGGCCAGCTTGGAGTCGTTGCCCTTGGCTTGCACGGCCCGGTCCAGGATGTCCGCCACGATGTCGATCTGGGGGATGGAGAATCCCCGCGTGGTGATGGCCGCGGTGCCCAGGCGAACGCCGGAGGGGTCCAGGGGTTTGCGCGGATCGTAGGGAATGGTGGAACGCGAGCTGGAGATGCCCACTTCGTCGAACAAGCGTTCCGATTCCTTGCCGGAAAGTCCTTTGGAGGTCATGTCCACGACCAGCAGGTGGTTGTCGGTGCCACCGGAGACGACGGTGAAGCCCTTCTCCTGGAGCTTGGTGGCCAATCGCTGCGCGTTCTGGATCACGTTCTTCGCGTAGGAGCCGAAGGAGGGACGGAGCGCCTCGCCGAAGGACACCGCCTTTGCCGCGATCTGCGGGATGTGGGGACCGCCCTGCATGCCGGGGAAGATGGCCCGATCGATCTTCTTGGCGAGGTCCTCGGAATTGGTGAGGATGAGCGCTCCGCGCGGACCGCGCAGCGTCTTGTGGGTGGTGGTGGTCACGACGTCGAAGATCCCCACCGGGCTGTCGATGGCCTTGCCGGCGATCAAGCCCGCGATGTGCGCCACGTCGGCCATGGTGTAGGCCCCAACCTCGTCCGCGATGGACTTGAAGGCCTTCCAATCCAGGCTGCGGGAGTAGGCGCTGAATCCGGCCAGGATGAGCTTGGGCTTCTCGCGCTTGGCGATCTCCCGGACCTGGTCCATGTCGATGCGACCGGTGGCCTTGTCCACGGTGTACTGCGTGAACTTGTAGAGGATGCCCGAGGCGTTCACGGGGTGGCCGTGGGAAAGGTGGCCGCCGTGGTCCAGCGCGAGGCCCAGCACGGTGTCGCCGGGCTGGAGCAGCGCGAAGTAGACGGCCAGGTTGGCCGGAGATCCGGAGAGAGGCTGCACGTTCGCGAACTTGGCCCCGAAGAGCTTCTTGGCCCGCTCGATGGCGATGCTCTCCACGACGTCCACGTTCTCCTGGCCGCCGTAGTAGCGCTTGCCGGGATACCCTTCCGAGTACTTGTTGGTGAACACCGAGCTCATGGCGGCCAGCACAGCGGGCGAGACGTAGTTCTCGGAGGCGATGAGTTCCATGCCGTGGATCTGGCGCAGTTCCTCGTGCAGGGTGGCGAGGTGGATGGCGGGGTCCTGGGACTGCAGGATGCTCATGGGGCCGTTCTCCTGGGTAAATGGTGGTTTCACCGGAAAGAGACGGAAAAGTAGAACCCCTGGCACCGGATGGCGAACCAACCGTGCCCTGGTCCGCCCGCGAAGGCCGTTCAGGCCACGACGAGAAGCTTCACCGGCCTGGAGGCCCCTCCGCGCACGCGGAACACGTTGAAGGGAGCGTTTCCCTCCTCCATGAGCGAGGTCAGGCCGTAGATGGCGTCCTCGTCGGCGGCGAGCGTGATGTCTTCGTCGGATTGGCGGGCGGGGGAGAACGGGTGGCTGTGCCAATGTCCCAGGATGTCCTCGCCGGTGCCGCGCAGGCGCTTCACCGCCGCGAACTGTTCGGCAGGGTCCATGGAGTAGTGGTCTTCGGAGCCGTCCGCGTTGGTCATGGGGATGGTCCAGGTGATCGCCCGGTCCGCACGTCGGCCCACCAGGAGGCCGCACTGCTCGATGGGCGCCCCGGCGCGGGCGAGCCGTTCCACCTCGGAGAGGAGGCTCGCGGGAACGGTCCAGGTCTCGTCGACGGACTGGGGACGGAGGATCCAACGCCAGGCGTCGTGGACTTCGCCCAGGCGCGTGAAGATGCCGTCGACCTCCACCGACCCGTCGGAGCGTTGCAGCGCGGTCTCGGCCATGTTCCAGTTGCCGGCCCCTGCGGTCAGATCCTGTCGCAGTCCGAAGGAACGCACGCTTCCCGAAAGGGCCACGGCCTCCGTCTGGACCTCGACCTTGAAGGCCTGGCGGTTGGTGCGACCCCGGCCGAGCTTGAGGAGCCTCTGGGGGCTGTCCTCGTCGCCCAGGTGGTAGCGCGCGGTGTTGTCGCCGATCTCCACGCGGCCGTGGATCTCGCGCCAGTCGCCGGAGGCGGAACGCCACTCGCCGTCCAGGGTCCAGTTCCCGTCCCTCAAAAGCCAGACGTGGTCCATGTCCCACCCGAGCTGGGACGTCTTGGGCGCCTTGTTCATCCAAATCCTCCAACCACCGCTCCACCACCAGAAGGCGGAAGCGGAGTCCGTAAATCTACCGCTTCTTCAGCTCGCAGGCCGGTTCCTGGCCCAGAGGGGCGAGCTCGTGGATGTAGGAGCTCGAGTCCCGATTGAACGGAATGGATGTACTCTGAAATATGCCCTATTGCTTGGCCCATCTTGCCAGAAATTCACTTAGATTCCAGGTATGGATCCCGTCTCCGTGTACTCTTACACAGACTTTCGAAAGTACCTCTCGGCTTGGCACGCCCAGGTCCAGGAGGACGATCCGGACTTCAGCAAGAGCGAGTTTTCGCGACGGCTCGGACTGCCCCGCACCCGCAGCTATTTCACGGACGTGCTCGCCGGGCGCAAGGTGGGCGCATCGTTCGTCGATCGGTTCATCGGCGTCCTTGGCCTGGAACGCGAAGAGGCGAGATACTTTCGGGCCATGGTGCGGTTCAACCAGGCCCAGACCCCCGAAGACCGCGAACTCGCCTTCGACCAACTGGTGGGTCTGAGCCGGGTCCATCCTGCCAGGCTCGATCCGAATGCCTGGGCCTACTACAGACACTGGTGGAACGGTGCCATACGCGCCCTCCTGGCCACCGGCGATTTCGACGGCGAGTCCGCTCCCTTCGTTCGCGCCATCAAGCCGGATCTCACCGCCGGGCAGGTCCAGGAGTCCCTTCGGCTGCTTTTGGAATTGGGACTGATCCGCCGCGATCCGGATGGATTCCTGCGGCAGACGGAGCGGCTCCTTTCCACCGAGGAACGAAGCCGCGACGAAATGGTGAAGCAGCTCCAGATCCAGCAGATGGGCGTGGTCCAGACCGCTCTTTTGTCCGGCGACGACCCCGATCGCCGGGTCTTCACGAACACCGTCGCGATCTCGGCGGAAGGGACCGAACTGGTTCTGGAGCGCGTGGAGAGCTTGCGCCGCGCTCTTCGCTCCATCGTCCACCAGGATTCCGGGCCGCAGGACCGCGTGCTCCAGATCGCCGTATCCCTCGTTCCCCTCGCACGGAAGGTTTCCCGATGATTTCCCTCACGCCCACGAGACCGACTCGTTGTGCCATCCTCTGGTTGGGCTGCACCTGCGTCTTCGCGGGAGCGCTCGCGGGATGCGACCAGACCGCGTCGCAGGGAGGTTCGGGCGACGAGACCTCCACGGTGGCGTTCTACTACGGCGACGGACGGCCAGCCGCGAACGCGCGCGTTTCCGTTTACGGCGCCGCGGACACCGGGGTGGCTCCGCGCCTGCAGGTGGTCGCCGACGCCGCTGGACGCGTCAAGGTTCCCACGCCGGGCAAGGGGTTCTTCAACCTCGTGGCCCGCGACCAGATGGGGAACGCGCTCTTCCAGGATTCCCTGTACTCGAACGGGGGAGCGCTTCCGGTGGCCTCCGACACCCTGCGCGACACCGGCTCCCTGACCGGTCGGGTCCAGGTTCCGCCCCAGTACTCGCCGCGCATCGCCTGGCTGGAGGTGCTGGGCGCGGGCCTTTACGCCAACGTCGACGATTCCGGTCGGTTCCGATTGGACGGCGTTCCTCCCGGCCGCTTCACCATCGTCGCGGTGACGCGGGATTCGAATTTCACCCCCACCTTCGTACAGGTGAAGGCAATTTCCGACACCACGGTGGACGTGGGGACCATCGATCTCATCTTCACGGGGTTGCCGGTCGTCCAAGGACTGCAGGCCCGGTTCGACACCCTGGCCGGCCTTGTGTATTTGAAATGGGATTCCATCCCGCTGCGTCAAACATGGCGTTACGACGTCTTCCGCGACGACATCCTCCTTGGCCAGACCACCGGGCCTCGGTGGATCGACACGGTGTCCGGCGAATACCCCGCGGACGTCCCCGCGCAGGGGAAGCACACCTACCGCGTGTCGGTGGCCAATGCGCAGAACGTGGGTCCCCAGTGGGAATCCATCACGATGCAGATCATCAGCCCGCTTCTCTACCAGGAGGTGAAGATCTCGTGGGACAAGAGGTCGGCGTTGCCGTGGACATCTGAATTTTACCGGATCGATACCGCCGGCGGAACATTGGTGGGGTGGACCTCCGCGGAATACGGAACCCAGGTCCTATGGCCGACGGAATCGTCACCGAGGGTGGACGACAACGTGGGCTGGATCCAGATGTGGGTGTCGAGCGATTCGGGGAGAACCTGGAACAAAAACGTCGATTCCCTCCCTCTCGGAGCCCTGCCCGTTCGCTATGGCGGCCTGTGGTGGAGCGTCCGCCGCGGTACAGGAGACCTGGGCTCGACCCCACCCGATTCGTTCTGGGGAACAGGCGGCACGGGAATCGCGTACGACTCGGCGATCGTGGTCACCAGCGGCGATGGATCGACCTGGGATTCCGTCGGGGTCGTACAAGCGGGACAATTGTTGACAAATTGGAGGTTCGAGAGGGTGGGTTCCGGCTTGGATCTCGTGGGAGGTTGCACGTGGTCAGCCTGTTCGGAAAAGACGATCAATCCCTATTACACTGACATTCGGTCCTGGAAAAACAATGGATCCGAATTCATTTCCCTGCAGACTGGAGACACTGCGCCGGCTGTCGGGACCGGCGTTGGACTTTGGAAACGCTACTGGGCGGGATCCTGGTGGGATCTTTCGGTGCTCGGAACCACCGTCGACCTGAACGGAACGAATCTCCCCGCGGGCGCGGTTCCAAACTTCACGGACCTTTCCTATCAGGCTCTGGAGATGGGCTATTTCGCTCTCGCGGAAGGTGTCCGGACTTTGCTCTTCGGGGCCACGTGGGCTCTGTCGATGGACTCGACATTCACGGTGCTCCACACCATTTCGTGGCCCGGTTCAGGCTCCCACTTCGAGATGACCTACGGACCCGGAATTCTTTCGGTTTCCAACGCCGGTGTCTACGTCGGGACCATCCTGCCGGATTCCTCCTCCAGCCCCAGGGGCACCTGGGTCAAGCAGACCCTGGTCCCGTCTGTCTTCTAGATCAGCGCTTCTTCAGTTCGCAGGCAGGTTCCTGGCCCAGTGGCGCGAGTTCGTGGATGTCGGGATGGGGGGCGCCCACCGGCCAGCGCGGGTCGCGCTTGACGTTGACGGTGCGCATCCGCATGCGCATGGAGTCGTAGATCAGGAGGCGGTTTTCCAGGAGCTCGCCCTTGCCCAGGAAGTACTTGACCGCCTCCGTGGCCTGGATGGTGCCCACGGTTCCCGCCATGGCTCCCAGCACGCCCGCTTCGGCGCAGGTGGGGACCGCCCCCGGGGGCGGCTGCTCGCGGAACACGCATCGGTAGGTCGCGGACCGCCAGGGGAGGCAGGTCAGGATCTGTCCATCCCAGCGCAGGATTCCCGCGTGGCTGAAGGGCTTGTTGGCCAGCACGCAGGCGTCGTTGATCAGGAACTTGATGGGGAAGCCGTCGGTGCAGTCCAGGACGAAGTCGTACCGCTTCACCAGGTCCAGGATGTTGGTATGGTCCAGGAAGTACTGGTGGGTCTCGATCTCCACGTCCGGATTCAGGGCGTTGAGCTTCTCCTTGGCGGACTCCACCTTTGGGCGTCCGATGTCGGGAGTGCCGTGGAGGATCTGGCGCTGGAGGTTGGAGCGGTCCACGACGTCGCCGTCCACCAGCCCGATCCTCCCGATCCCCGCGGCGGTCAGGTAGTAGGCCGCGGGCGAACCCAGACCGCCGGCCCCGATCACCAGGGCAGACGAGTTCATCAGCTTCTCCTGGCCCTTGCCCCCGATCTCCCCCAGGGAGAGGTGGCGCATGTAGCGCTCGATCTGGTCGTCGTTGAGTGCCATGGCCTTAGGCTCCCCCCCCCATGAAGTACAGGAATTCGACCGTGTCGCCGTCCTTCACGGTCGTGTTTTCGAAGGCCTCGCGGTCCAGGATGTCGCCGTTGAGCTCCACCGAGACCATCAGGGGCTGCTTGATCTTCTCGTGGGCGATCAGCGCCGTCACGCTCAGGCCGTCCGGCGCTTCCTTGGGTTGTCCGTTGATCTGGATCCTCATCGTCTCTCCTCGAAGGTGTGTGGGGAACGGTTTCCGTTCCGGGTTTGTCGCGAAGGGTGTCCGGCAATCTACGGAAGCGGGTCCAGCCGGTCCAGCGCCTGACGGAAATCGTCCACAAGGTCCTGGGCGTTCTCCAGGCCCACGGACACGCGCACCAGGCCGGGATCCACCCCCATGGCGGCGTTCTCCTCGGGCGTGAAGCCGGCATTGATGGTGCTCCAGACGTGCAGGGCCAGGGTCCTGGTGTCGCCCAGGTTGGTCATGCGGCTCGCGATCTTCAGCGCATCCAGGACCGACCAGGCCGAGGCCTGGTCGGCGACCGTGAACGAAAGGACCGCCCCGTGGTTGCGGCCTCCGAACAGCGACTTGGACCGCTCGTGGAAGGGGCTGGACTCCAGGCCCGGGTAGAGCACAGAACGCACCGAGGGATGGGTGGTCAGGAACTTCGCCAGCGCCAGGGCGTTGTCGCAGTGGCGGTCGAAGCGCAATTTCAGGGTGTCGATCCCGGACGAGTGGATCCAGGCTGTATGCGGCGAGAGAGTCCCGCCCAGGTCGCGGAGGATGCGGTTGCGGAGGTATGCCAGGAAGGCCATGGGCCCTGCCTTGGCGATCCACGGAAGCAGGTGCGCTTGCGGCGCGTTGCGCCACTTGTAGGCTCCGGTGTCGGTGACGGCTCCGCCCACGGCGCGACCATGCCCATCGATCCACTTGGTCGTGGAATACACCAGGACGGCGATCCCCAGCTTGCGACCGTCCAGATGGGCGGGCATGCAGGTGTTGTCCACCACCAAGGGCGCGTCGATTTCCCTGGCGAGGGCGCCCCAGCCCTCCAGGTCGGCCACGCCGATGGCGGGATTGGAGACGGATTCCACGTACAAGGCCCGGGTGCGGTCGTCCACGGCCGCGCGCACCGCGGAAAGGTCCATGCCGTCCACTAGCTTCACGCGGATGCCCATCCGGGGCAAGAATTCCTGGAACAGGGACCAGGTCCCTCCGAACAGGCTGGAGGAGGCCACCAACGTGTCGCCGTGGGAAAGCAGACCCAGGAGGGCGCCGGAGACCGCGGCCATGCCGGTGGAGAACGCAACGGTCCCGATCCCGCCTTCCAGGCTGGTCAACCGGAGCTCGAAGGCCGTGAGCGTGGGGTTGGTGATGCGGCTGTAGACGTGGCCGAATTCGGTTCCGGCGAAGACGTCGGCAAGCCGTTTGGAGTCGGGGTAGGCGAAGGCGGAGGACAGGTGGACCGGGAACTGGGTGGCTCCGGTTTCGGGATCCAGGGTCCGTCCGCCGTGGACGTTTTTCGTTTCCAGACGCATCAGATGCCCTCGCCGCCCGGCAACTGGGCTTCCAGGAAGATGCCGTTTCCGGTGAGCAGGGATTGGATCCTGGCAATGGATTCTTCCACTGACAATAGATGCGCGGGCAGTTCCAGGTCGGGCGCGGTGGGCGGCTCCCAGGGCGCGGACACTCCTGTGAACTGCGCGATCTCGCCGGAACGGGCCCGGGCGTAGAGGCCCTTAGGGTCGCGCTTCTCGCAGATCTCCAAAGGCGTGGAGACATGGATCTCCAGGAAATCCTTCTCGCCAACAATGCCGCGCACCCGAGCGCGGTCGGCCAGGGTGGGCGAGATGAACGTCGCCAGCACCAGGTGTCCCGTGTCCACGAACAGCTTGGCCACCTCGGCGGCCCGGCGCAGGTTCTCCGAGCGCGCCTGGGGATCGAAGCCCAGGTCGCTGTTGAGACCATGACGGAGATTGTCGCCATCCTGCAGGAAGACGGTCCGCCCCTCCAGGAAGAGGACCGTTTCGAGCGCCTTGGCGATGGTGCTCTTTCCGCTTCCAGAGAGCCCGGTGAACCAGAGGACCGCGCCGCGGTGTCCTTGGCGGTGCTCGCGGGTGGCGCGCGTGACCTCGGACTCGGACCAGACCACGTCGGAGCTGGTGCGGGGCTGGTCGGGAACGATCATGCCCGCGGCCACCGTGGCGTTGGTCTCCGGGTCGATCAGGATGAAGCATCCGGTGTCGCGATAGGCGGGGTACGGATCCAGGAGGATGGGCTGCTGCGCCTGGATGCGCACGCGACCGATGTCGTTGAGGCCCAGGTTCGAGGAGGGGATGTCTTCCAGGGTCTTGATGTCGGTGCGGTAGACCACCCGGGTCAGGCGTCCGCGCACGGTGCGGCTGCCCTGCTGGATCAGGTAGGGACGCGTGAGGGCCAGCGGCTTCTCGCTCATCCACACCACGTTCGCCTCGAAGTCGCGGGACCGCAAAGGCGCGTCCCCGGCGCGGACCAGGATGTCGCCCCGGGAAATGTCCACTTCGTCCTGGAGGGTGATCGCAACGGACTTTGGGAAACCGGCGCTTCGCAGGTCGCCGTCGAAGGTGTGCAGTTGCCGCACGCGCGAGCGACGGCCGGAGGCCACCACCTCCACTTCGTCTCCCACGGAGATGGACCCCGATGCGACCCGCCCCGCGAAGCCGCGGAAGGTGAGGTCGGGCCGGATCACGTACTGGACGGGAAACCGGAAGCGCGAGGCCTCGTGGTCCCGGGGCACGGGCACGGTTTCCAGGTGCTCCAGCAGCGTGGGTCCCCGGTACCAGGGGGTCTCGTCCGCGCGATCCACCACGTTGCCGCCCAGGAGGGCGGACAGGGGGATGAAGACGGGATCCGCGATCCCGAGCCTCGCGGCCAGGTCCAGGTAGTCTTGACGGATCTTGTCGAACACGTCCCGCGACCACCCCACGAGGTCCATCTTGTTGACCGCGACGCAGACGTGGGGAATTCCCAGCAGGGCGGAGATGGCGCTGTGGCGGCGGCTCTGGTCCAGGACCCCCTTGCGCGCGTCGATGAGGACGACGGCGAGATCCGCGGTGCTCGCGCCGGTGGCCATGTTGCGGGTGTACTGCTCGTGTCCGGGCGTGTCCGCGATGATGAACTTGCGGCGCGGGGTCGCGAAGTAGCGGTAGGCGACGTCGATGGTGATGCCCTGCTCGCGTTCGGCGCGCAGCCCGTCGGTCAGGAGCGACAGGTCGATGCCCGTGGCGAGCCTCTGCTTGGAAGCGCGCGTCACGGCCTCCAACTGGTCTTCGAAGATCCCCTTGGAATCGTACAGGAGGCGCCCGATGAGGGTGGATTTCCCGTCGTCGACGGACCCCGCGGTGGAGAATCGGAGAAGATCCATGTCAGAAATACCCTTCCTTCTTGCGGTCTTCCATGGCCGCCTCCGACGCCTTGTCGTCGACCCTGGACCCGCGCTCCGTGACGCGGCTCGCGGCCGTCTCCTCGATGATGTCCCAGGCGTTCGCGCAGGGGCTCTCGACGCAGCCGGTGCAGGTCATGTCGCCCACGGTGCGAAAGCGCACGACGCGCCGTTCCACCGTTTCGCCGGGCTTCGCCAGGAGGAGTTCGGAGATGGGGATCCACTGGTCGCGCCAGACGACTTCGCGCTCGTGGGCGTAGTAGATCTCGGGAATCTCGAGCTTTTCCTTGGCGATGTACATCCAGATGTCGAGTTCCGTCCAGTTGGAGATGGGAAAGACGCGGATGTGCTCGCCCAGGTGGATGCGGGCGTTGTAGAGGTTCCAGAGTTCGGGGCGCTGGTTCTTGGGATCCCATTGGCCGTGCGAGTCGCGGAAGCTGAAGATGCGCTCCTTGGCCCGGGCCTTCTCCTCGTCGCGGCGGGCCCCGCCGAACAGCGCGTCGAAGCGGAACTCCGCGATGGTGTCCAGGAGGGTCGTGATCTGCATGCGGTTGCGGGAATTGTCCTGTCCGGCCTTCTCCACGATCCGGCCCGAACGGAGGGAGTCCTCCACGGACCGGACGATCAGGGTTTCCCCGAGCTGGGCGGCGCGCCGGTCCCGGAAGGAAATCACCTCCGGGAAGTTGTGCCCGGTATCCACATGCACCAAGGGGAACGGGAACCGTCCGGGACGGAACGCCTTCTCCGCCAGGCGCAGCATCACGATGCTGTCCTTGCCCCCGGAAAAGAGGAAGGCCGGCCGCTCGAAGGAGCCCGCGACCTCGCGGAAGATGTGGATGCTCTCCGACTCCAGGGCGTCAAGGTGCTCCAGGTGGTCTTCGATGGAACGATTTCCGGGGGTGGTGCTCATGGCATCCTCGCGCCGGGTCCCGAGCGGGGTCGAAGGGGCGGCGCTGCTGTGGGTGGTTGTGGTGGGCATCAGATTTCCGTGTGGATCCCGCATTCGGTCTTGCCCCGGCCCTTCCAACGGCCGGAACGCTCGCCCTCGTCGGCGTCGGCCCGTTCCGTGAGCGGGCGGTCTCCGATGCTCGGGTATCCCTGGTCGTGCAAAGGATTGTAGGGGAGATTCCCTGACACGATGTGTCCCCACACCTCCTTGCGCGTCCAGGCGGCCAGGGGGTTCGCCTTGAGGCGACCTCCGGAGATCTCCAGGATGGGCAGTTCCCCGCGATCGCCTCCCTGGTCGCGCCTTCGCGCCGAGATCCAGGACTTGGCTCCCGTTTCCCGGAGCGCGCGGCGCATGGGCTCCACCTTGGTGACCTCCTGGTAGAGTTCCAGGTCGCGGTCCCACAGGGCCGGGCCGTGGCGATCCACGAATTCCAGTTCCGAAGCGAGACCCTCCGGCCGGTAGATGCGCAGATCCATGTCGAAGAGCGCCCGCGCCTTCGCGGCCAGCTCCAAGGTCTCCGGGAAGTGCCACAGCGTGTCCACGAAGATCACGGGCGGACGCAGCCCCAGTTCCCGGAGCAGGTCCAGCAGGACGATCCCTCCCGGTTGGAAGGAGGTGGTGACCACCACGGCGGGAAGGTTCCCGACGCACCACGCCAGGATCTGTCTGGGGTGGAGTCCTTCCAGCTCGGCGGACCGGGCCGCGAGCCAGGTTTTGTCGGGGATGTCCCCGGTCGCAAGCGGCGATTCGGCGGCGGACATCAGATCTGGTACTCCAGGTCGGCGGGACGGCGCCGAGCGGCGTCGTCGAGAAGGTCGGCGAGGCTGGTGTGCTCGGAAACGTCGTCCATCGCGGCCTTGCAGCGCTCCAGGAAGGCGTCGATGGCTTCCTCCTGGGGCGAGTGGTGGGAGTTGGACTTGGAGGAGGAATCTCCCTCCAGCAATCGAAGCACGTCGCCCAGGGTCAGTTGCCGCGGAGGGACGGAAAGGACGTAGCCCCCTTCCTTCCCTCTTTGGCCATGGATCCATCCCGCTCCCTTGAGGGCGATGGCGATCTGTTCCAGGAACTTGAACGGAAGGTTGTAGGTTTCCGCGATCTCTCGCAGTTGGATGGGAGCGCGCGAGACCCTGCCTCGATCGGCAAGGGCCAGCAGGAGCTGGAGAGCGTAGATCGTCTTGGTGGTGACCTTCATCGCCCCGACAATATAACCCTATCATTCATATCAAACCAATAGGAAATCTGTTTGCTCGGTCTGATTTGTGCGCTTCTCTGCTTCGGTGCCGACACCGTGGATGCTCCGCTGGCCTCGGTGCGCATCGCCGGGCTCCGCCACTCGGATTCGAGCAGGGTCTGGACGGAGATCCACGCCAGGCCTGGTGAAAGCTGCGATTCCGCTTGCGCGGGCTCGGACAGGGATCGGTTGGAACACTTGGGGATCTTCGCCGGGGTGGAATCCTCGCGATCCGGCGACACGCTGACCTACCGGGTCACGGAGTTGCCCTGGTTCCTTCCGGTTCCCAACGGTCGGATTTCCGAGGAAGAAGGGCTGAGTCTGGGGGCGGGACTGAAGACGCCCAATCTGCTGGGGCAGGCCATCGCGGGCGAATTCCTGTTCCTGGCTGGAAGGGACTTCGAGTGGCAGGCCGCGGCGTCCTCGAACCGCTTGGCGCTTCTCCCGGTGGCCTGGGATGCCTACACCTCCCGCACCCAGCGGTGGGACGACGGTCGCAAATACCGGGAGATTTCCTACAGCTCGGCGCTGCGCGCACAGGGCCCTTCCGACGGTCCTCTCCGGGTTCTTGGCGAAGCGGATCTGGTGGAGGTCCACGCCGACCGGCCTGGCATCGCGTTGTCCCCGGACAACACGGACTGGATCCCCTCCCTGATCGGGGGCCTTGTCTGGGACGATCGGGACCGGCTGGGCCTCACCACCGACGGCGCCTACCAGGAGGTCTCCATGGAAAAGGCCGGAAAACCTTTGCGAGGTCCGGTGGACGCGTGGCAATTCCTGTCGGATTCGCGGATTTGGATCCCCGTCACCGGGCGCTGGGACCTTGTCGCGAGCAACCTCCTGCAGCGGCAGTACGGGACGGGGGGGGGGTGGCGCACCTACGTGGTGGGTGGGACGAACACGGCGCGAGGCCTGCCTGCGGACTGGTCGGTGGCGCCCTCCGAGGACCTCGCTTCGCTGGAACTGCGCTGGCTGGCGCTGCCGGTGCGGACGGAAACCGTCTGGGACCAGTCGTTCTTCTGGGGCTTGCAGGGCGTCTGCGGCACCGATTACGCCGCGACCTGGTGGGGAGACGGATCCAGGCAACGGCGGGGCGAAGGCTATTTCGCGGGGATCGACCTGATCCTGCCGTTCGTGGAACGGCTTCGCGTGGTGGCGGCCTGGTCGGAAGCGGGCGGGGCGGGATTCAGCATCTCCGCCGGTCTGTTCGAGAAGACCGAGGCGCAAAGGTACCGGGTGCGCTGATTCGGCATCGGCGGAGATCCGCTCAGTCCAAAAACGGCTCCAGCTCGGCGATCCCCGCGCCGCACTCCGGACAGGTCCAGTCAGCGGGGTAGTCCTCCAACGGGGTGCCCGGAGCGATTCCGGATCCGGGATCGCCGACACGCTCGTCCAGGAGCCAGCCGCAGATGCGGCAGACCCAGACGCGCTCTCCGGGCAGGCCCGGGTGGGTGGGCAGGGGAGGGTCGTTTCCGAACATGGTCCAAACCTACCACATTCCGGAAGCGCGGCGATTGGTGGATCCCGGAGTCCGTGGAAGTACCTTCCTGGACGATGGCTCCATCGTCCGCAGGAGGATCGCACATGACCGGTATCGACGAAACCTCCAAGGTGCGGGCCGCATCGCTCTCCGTGGCGTCCAACACCGCGCTCGTCGCGGGGAAGTTGGCGGTGGGGCTTTCCATCGGTTCCGTTTCCGTGATCTCCGAGGCCATCCACTCCGCGGTCGACCTGATGGCCGCCGTCATCGCCTGGTTCGCGGTGCGGCTGTCCGGCCAGCCGGCGGACAAGGAACACCCCTACGGACACGGCAAGTACGAAAACCTTTCCGGTGCGATCGAGGCGGCGCTGATCTTCATGGCCGCGATCATGATCGTGTGGGAGGCGGTGGCCAAGCTCCGCCATGGGGGAGGCGTGGAGGCTCCGGGATGGGGTGTTGGGGTCATGGCCGTCTCGGCGGGGGCCAACCTTTTCGTTTCCGCGTACCTGATGCGGGTGGGAAACGCCACCGACTCCATGGCCCTGAAGGCCGACGCCGTGCACCTGCGAACCGATGTCTGGACCTCGGCGGGAGTCTTTTCAGGGCTCGCGTTCATCTGGGCGGGCAGGTTCGTTGCACCGGGGCTGGATCTGCGCTGGGTGGACCCGGTGGCCGCCATCGCCGTGGCCATCCTGATCGTCCGAGCCGCCTGGGTGCTGGCCTTGCAGGCTTCGCGGGGACTTTTGGACGAATCTCTTCCCCAGGACGACATCGACTACATCCGGCGCACCGCGCTGGACCGCGGCGACATCAGGAGCCTCCACGACCTCAAGACCCGCAAGTCCGGTCCAGAGCGCATCATCGACGCCCACGTGGCCGTCGACTATGCCCTGACCGTGCTGGACGGGCACGACAAGGGCAAGAGCTTCAAGCGCACGCTCCTGGACCAATGGCCGATGTCCTGGATCAACATCCATGTGGACCCCTGCGACGGATCCTGCAAGGCCCCCTGCCTCAGCGGTTGCCTGCTCTCCGTCCAGGCCCGCGCCGCGGAACACGCGGCCTGGACGGAGCGGCAGACCAAGGCCTAGATCGCTTCCGATCCCTCCAGGATCCTCTCCAACCGGCCTTCGTCCACGACGGCGACGCCAAGGGCCCGGGCCTTGTCCAGCTTGGATCCGGCCTCCTCCCCGGCCACCACGAACGACGTCCTCTTGCTGACGGAATCCGACACCTTGGCTCCGGCGGCTTCCAGGCGCGCCTTGACGTGGTCGCGCGGTACGGAGAGCGAGCCGGTCAGGACCACGGTCCTGCCGGACAGGATCCCCTCGACCGCCTTGGGGGCCTCGCCGCGCGGGACGATCTCCAGCGAAGCCAGGTTGGACAGTATCCTCCGACCTCGGATGGACGCGAAGAAGGAAAGCGCGCTTCGCGCCGCGGAAGGCCCGATCTCCCCGGGGACTCCCGAAAGCGCGGCGTCCAGGTCCACGATGCGCGACTTCAGGTCCTCGCGGGCGGCCTTGGCGAGGGCCTTCTCCTCCGTGCTTTTGGCGCGGTTCTCGTCGCTTCGCGCGCCCAGCTCCTTGCGCTTCAGTTCGAGCTCCGCGCGTTCCACGAGATTCCGCAGCGATTCGGACGAGGCCACCGCCTCCAAGGTGGGGCAGACCGAGGCCATGGCCTTGGACACGGCCTCGCCGACTTCGGGGATGCCCAACGCATGGAGCCATCGGGAAAGTGGAGCCTTCCGGGCGCGCTGGACCGCTTCCAGCAGCCGCTGGGCGTTCTTCTCACCGAAGACGCGCGGTTCCTGGGGCGTGCCCAGGTTCAGCGCCGCGACCGCGGGAAGATCCAGGGAAAACAGGTCGGTCACTTCCCGGACGAGCCCGGAGCGCACCAGGGCGCGGGCCACGACTTCGCCCATCTCCTCAAGGTCCAGGGCACGCCGGCTTCCGAAGTGTTCCAGCCTGCCCTCCACCTGGGGCGGGCACGCTTCGTTCGCGCAGGCCCAGAGTTCCACGGGGAGTCCGCGTTCGTCCATTCCCGTGCCGCGGTTCTCCACCGGTGATCCGCATTCCGGGCAGGAAGTCGGAAAGTCGAAGGGGACGGAATCCGCGGGGCGTTCCGATTCCACCACCCCCACCACCTGGGGAATGATGTCTCCCGCCTTCTGCACCAGGACGGTGTCGCCCACGCGCGCGCCCAGTCGCTCCAGGTGCGAGCGGTTGTGCAGGCTTGCGCGGGAGACCGTGGTGCCCGCGAGGGAGACCGGTTCGAGTTCGGCCACCGGGGTGAGGGCTCCGGTGCGCCCGACCTGGATGGAGATGGCCAGAAGGCGCGTGGGACGGCGCTCGGGAGGGAACTTGTAGGCGATGCCCCAGCGCGGATGGTGCTCGGTGGAACCCACGGTGTCGTAGAGCGAGGTGTCGTCCAGCTTGACCACCATGCCGTCGATCTCGTGGTCCAGTCCGTCCCGGAGGAACAGGAACCGTCTGCACGCGTCGTAGGCCGCTCGGATTCCCCGCACCGCCTCCACCCGCGGGTGGACCTGGAACCCCTGACGCCCGAGCCAAGCCAGGCGGGCCGCGTGCGAAACGGGCAGCGGTGCCGCCGAGGAAGGCGCGAAATAGAGGAAGGAGCGGATGCCCACGCCCGCCAGGGTGGACGGGTCCTTCCGCTTCATGAGCCCCGCGCACGCGTTGCGAGGGTTGGCCAGGAGGGCGTCGCCCGCGGCGGCGAGCTTCGCGTTGATCGCGTCGAAGGCGGGTCGCGGAAGGTAGAGCTCGCCGCGCACTTCGAACCGGGCGGTTTCCGGGACGCGGGCCGGAACAGCCGCCGCCGCCAGCACCTGGGCCGTGACCACGTCCCCCCGGACCCCGTCGCCGCGGGTGACGGCGCGGAGAAGGACACCTCCTTCGTAGGTCAGCGAGACGGACATGCCGTCGATCTTGGGTTCCACGACCAGCTCGAGGTCGGACATTTCCTGTCCAATGGATTGCCCAAGCCGCAGGGCCCAGGCCCTGAGCTTTCCCCATGCGGTCCCGTTCTCCCATCCGGGGACGCGCTCGGCGGCATCGGCGGGTTCGTCTTCGCCGCCCGGCGGGAGGAAGGCGGGCTGGGTGGAGGCCTTCTCCAGGGACAGCATCCGCCGCTGGTGGACCACCGTCTCGAATCCATCCACATGGTCGTCGCCCACCGACCTCGTGTAGCGCTCGGTCTCCGGGACATCCGCCGCGTCGGCGAGGTCGTCGTATTCCCGGCGCAGCGCGTCGTAGTCCTGGTCGGTCGCGAGCGGCAGTGCATGCCGATAATAGGCCTCGTCCAGCTCGCCGAGGCGTTCCGCCAGAGCGTTCAGCCGGGAGACTTCCTGCGATGCGAAAAGGTTGGGTTGGGCCATCGTCGGGAAAGTAGAAGTGTGGTCCTCCGGTCCTTGCCGGAAGGGGAGCGATCCAAACGGAGAAAACGCGAAAAAGACGCGCCGAGGCGCGCCTTTCCAGGCCAATGGATTCGAGGAAGCCGAAGCCTCCCGGAACGGTTAGAGGACTTCTTCTCCCGTCTCTCCGGTGCGGATGCGCGTGGCGCTTTCCACGGGGAGGACGAAGATCTTGCCGTCGCCGATCTTGCCGGTGCGTGCCGAGGCTGTGATGGCTGCCAAGACCTTCGGAACCACGGCGTCGGGTACCACGAGTTCGATCTTCACCTTGGGGATGAAGTCGGTGTGGTACTCGCTGCCGCGGTACAGTTCCGTGTGGCCTTTCTGGCGACCGAAGCCTTTGACTTCCATGACCGTGATACCTTGGGCACCGGCCTCACCGACGGCCAATTTCACGTCGTCGAGCTTGAAGGGCTTGATGTAGGCGACGATGATCTTCATGGGCTGATCTCCTTTGGGAGTGTTGACGAACTAAATTGTGTCTCGTCGATTGACTGGAATGGTGGTCGGTTGGCGATCCATGGGCGCGAGGCGGATGGCCGCCGCTTCGCGCCTTTTCCATTTCTTCTATAAAACAAATTCCGGGCCATTCGTTCGCGCCAACTGGACCCGAGATTCGACGTCCGCTGGCAGACAAAGCGTGACATTTGTCACGAAAATCGCGACATTGCACGACAATGTCATTTGCGGAATCCCCGAGGATCCAGTTCCAGTTGCTGGATTCTGTAGCGCAACTGGCGCAAGGTGACCCCCAGGGCCCGCGCCGCCAAGGTTTGGTGGCCGTTGGTGGCGGCCAGCGCCTGTTCCAGATCTTCCCGGGTCAGGATGGCCCTTTGGTAGGGCCTTCGGGGCACATCCACGGTGTTCAGGTATCCGTTGGCCGCACCCATCCGCAGTTCCGAGCCCGGCACGGACATTCGCTGTGCCTGAGGCACTTCCGAGACGCCGACCTGGAGGGCCGGGAACAGGCGATCCAACACGGGAATGTCCGCAGCGGAAAGAGTTTCCCCATCGGTGGCCAGGACCACGGTCCGTTCCAGGGTGTTCTCCAGTTCCCGCACGTTTCCCGGCCAGCTGTATTGTTGCATGAAGTCCAGCGCCTCCCGGCTCACGGACACCTTCTTGCCGTGCTTGGCCATGAACTGGCGAAGGAAGGAGAGCAGGAGCGGAACCACGTCGCTTCGGCGGTTTCGCAGGGGCGGGACGTGGATGGGCACCACCATCAGGCGGTAGTAGAGGTCCTCGCGGAACCTCTTTTCGCGGACCATCGCCTCCAGGTCGCAATTGGTGGCGCAGATGATCCGAGCGTCGCTGTGCAGGGTCTCGGAAGACCCCAACCGCTCGAAGGTCCCCTCCTGGAACACCCGCAGGATCTTGGCCTGGGTTTCCGGCGGGAGTTCTCCGATTTCATCCAGGAATATGGTTCCTCCCCGGGCCATCTCGAAGCGCCCGATCCGCAGGGCGTGGGCGCCGGTGAAGGCCCCCTTTTCGTGGCCGAACAGTTCGGATTCGATCAGGCTGGAGGGCAATGCGGCGCAGTTCACCTCCACGAAGGGTCCGCGGCGTCGGTTGCTGTTGAAATGGATGGTCCTTGCCAGCAGAGTCTTGCCGGTGCCCGACTCTCCCCGGAGAAGCACGGCGGCTTCGGTCCCGGCGACTTGGCGGACCATGGCCATGGTCTTCTGCATGGCGCCGGACTGCACCACCAGGTTTTCCGGCTGGAACTTCTCGGCCAGCACGTCCTGCAGATCCCTGTTCTGCTGCTCCAGCGCCTCCTTCTCCTTGGCGATCAGCTCGGAGATGTGGACCGTCTGGGCGAGCAGGGAGGCGATGATCTTCATCACCTTCAGGTCCTCGTCGATCATGGTCGCGCTGTGGGGGGAGCGGTTCGCGACCAGCACCCCCACGCAGCGCCTGTCCAGCGTGACCGGCACCGCCACGAGGAGCGGAGCCCCGCCCGCGGGCGTCAATTTCCGGATTTCCTCGGCTTCCACTTCCTCCAGCATGGAAGGGTCGGTGACCACGATGGGCATGCCCGTGGTGTAGACCTTGCCCAGGAATCCACCCTGGATGGGGAAGACGATGGCCTGTTCGGTCGGCGAAAGCCCGAAATTCGCCTTGATGGCGAGATCCGTGCGGTCCGCGGTGGGCATCAGGAGGATGCCTCTCTCCAGGTCGAGATTGTCGGAAAGGGCCCGAAGGCAGCGGCGGGCGACCAAGCCCAGGTCGAGGCTGGAACCGAGCACTCGGCTGACCTCGTACAGGGCGTTCAATGTGCGGGATTGGTGTTCGAAGAAGTCGCGCGTCATGATCATGGTATTTGCCGCAAGAACCATTCCAAAGTTTTCATATGGCCCCTCCTCGGCGTCGGAAGAATAGACTCAATTCGCGCGGCGGGCCCGCTGCCGGTACAACCAGTCCAGCCGTTTGTGGAACCCGACACCGTCTTCGTCCAGGATGGCTCGGCCCACGAGGAACTCGCAGCTCTCGATGGCGGGATCCCAGATCCTGCGATTCTGGAAGTAGGTGCAAAGGGCACCGCAGATGGTGGCCAGGAACCTCTCGTTGATGCCCAGCCGCCGACTGTGGTCGCGGAACAGGCCCAGGAGCGCTTGCGCCGCGGCCACGCGGTCGACCTTGGAACGGCTGTTCCGGATCCGGTGTTCGGCCTCCTCCACAAATTCGTGGATCCTCTCCACCTCCTTCGGGGATCGCATCGGATCGACGGCCCACTTCACGAACTCCGCGATGACCTTGGGGTCGTCCTTGGCGAGACGCCGGAGAAAATCGATCACGGGATCGACCCTTTTCGCGACGGCCTTCGGCGCGACCACGGGATCGGCCTTTTTCACGACGGCTTTCGGCGCGACCACGGGATCGGCCTTTTTCACGACGGCTTTCGGCGCGACCACGGGATCGGCCTTTTTCACGACGGCTTTTGGCACGACCACGGGATCGGCCTTTTTCGCGACGGCCTTCGGCGCGGCCACCGGATCGGCCCTTTTCGCGACGGCCTTCGGCGCGGCCACGGGATCGACCTTTTTCGCATTCGTGTTTGGCATCTTTCGCTCCATCAAGTGATCCGTTCCAGGGCTGCGAACATCTCTTCGGCGTCGGTGAAGCGCCGGGCGCACGAAGGTGCCAGGGCCTTGCGCAGGAAGCCGTCCCAAGGTTCGGGAAGATCGGGCCGGATCTGCTTCGGGGTGCCGGTGAACATGTTCGGGTCCTCGCAGGCCCGGGTTCGGAAGATGCGCTCCGGCCGTTCCACACGGACGGGCAGATGGCCCAGGACCAGTTCCAGGAGCACGCAACCCAGGGAGAACAGGTCGGCCCGACCGTCGAGATCGTCGCCGCGGGCCTGTTCCGGAGAGACGTAGAGGGGCGACCCCAGGATGAAGTGCTTCTCGGCTTCGTGGGTGAAATAGGTCACGCTGGCCAAGCCGAAATCCGTCACCATGGCGCGGCTGGCGTGGTCGGCCCAGAGGATGTTCTCGGGCTTGATGTCGCGGTGCACCACCCCGCGGGAATGCGCGTGGGCCAGCGCGGACAGGATTTGTTTCCCGATGCCCTGGATTTCGGGGAGGGAGATCCCGCGCTTGGAGGGCAGGGGATGGTGCTTGCGCTGGCGGGCCCATTCCGCGAGCGACGGACCTTCCAGGTACTGCATCGCGAACCAGATGCAGTCGTCGCGCTCGCCCTGGCCGTAGACGGGCACGATGTTCGGGTGCTCCAGGTTCGCCGCGGTCTCCGCTTCCTGCATGAAGCGCTCCGGAGTCACGAGCTGGTCGAATCTGTTCTTCATCAGGATCTTGACGGCCACCTGCCGGGAAAGCCCTTTCTGCCAGGCCGTGTAGACGGCCCCCATGCTGCCCCGACCCACCATCTTCAGCAACGTGAAGTTCCCCAGGGTTTCGCCGGAGGGCAGGACCGTGTTCCCGTTCAGGGACTGGTTTTGCTGGTTGGACTGGGCTGGATTCACCGGGGCAAATCTATCCCCGCTCGGGCGGTCATGCGGATGGAATCCAGCGAGAAGATGGCGAGTTCCCCGTCGAAGGCGCTGGATGCCTCGCGTGGAACGGAAAAGCGGAGATATCGGGCATCCGGAAATGGATCCGAGGATGTGGGGTCCCAGTCCTGCCAACCATGGGGTGTCTGGACCGTGACCCAGGCATGGGCGTAGTATCCGTCTGGCCCGGCGAGGAGCCCGTGCACCACCTTGGCCCGGATCCCCAGGTGCCTTGCCGCGGCGCTGAAGACCTGTGCGAAGGCCTTGCAGTCCCCTGTGCGTCGGACGAGGATCTCGCTGGGTGTGCCCGGGAAATAGGTCCGGACGTAGTGGATGGATCCGTGGACAAGATGGTGCAGGTAAAGGAGCCGCGTGCTGTCGGGGCCGGGCGGCACCTCTGCCACCAGGTCCTGCAATGGGGCGCCGTCGGTGGTGGAGGTCTCCAGGCTTCCGGAGGTGTCTTCCGGAGCGGGAGGTTCACCCGTCCCGTCCACCAGCACCCGGACCCGACCCGGGCCGCTCTCGAGGATCTTCTGGCGGTCGCCCAGGGCGAGCCTCCGGGCGGAGACGGTCTGGGGGTCTCCCACCAGGATCCAATCGGCCTGGAGCGCCATTCCGTCGGGCAGAATGGGGATTCCGGCGCAGACGCGACCCGACTGGAGGTTGTCCATCTTGAAGTGGGCCATGGCTTGGGAATCGGGGATCAACTGGAAGAGGATGGTTCCGATGAAAAGCCACAAGACGCCCGCCGTGCGAATTCCCCAGCGTCTCGACGGCCCCCTGGCGAGGCCACCGGCGACCCATGTCGTGGTTCCCGCCCACAGCAGCGGTTGCACAAGCTCCAAGGCGACGGTGGCCTTGATTCCGGTGAAGAGGAAGGTCAAGGGAAAGGCCCAGAGGAACCAGAAGGAGGCTCCCAGGGAAAGCCTCCACAGGGTGAGCGTTCTTCCTCCGGGGAGAGCTTTGGGGAGGAAAGGCACGAACACCAGAGGCAGGAGGAACTGCGCGAGAATGGCGCAGATGTGCTGGGAAGCCAGGTACTTCCAATGGAATTGGATGTCCAGCTCCGGCGGGACCGGTTCCAGCCAAGCCAAGACCTGGATGAACGTCCACCAACCGAGAGCCGCGGGAAAGGGGAACGCCCGCCCGGACGTGAATCGCGACGGGCGCAAGATCCAGAAAGGCGATAGGATGGGCTTATCTTTCACCACCACCGCAGATTAGAAACTGCACCGACGGAATCGGAGGATGCGCGATGTCGGAACCCCAAGTCGTCCTCGAAGGGGTCGGCCAGAACGGCAGGAAGGATGCGGAGCTGCTGGTTCGCGGATGGAACCTCCTTTACAATCGATGCTTCTCCTATTCTTTCGAGCACCCCCTGGTCAGGGAAACCATCCCCCGCGTCTGGGAACTGTTCCGGGCCGATCTCCAGAAGAAGGGATCCGTCAACATCCAGCTCCTGGAGGCGATGTTCTTCGTGGACGGCGCCGACGTCATGTACCAGCCCAACAACCGCCGCATCGCCGACCACTTGCGGAGATTCCATGTGGAGTCGATTTCCCTGGGTCCGGGGTTCGATGCCCAGGACTTCTCCGTCCTGGTGGACGCCTCGTCGCTGACCCACGCCGACGCGGCCTCGTTCCTCCGCTATTTCCAAGCCCATGGCGGGAACCATCTGGAGGTCAACGAAGTCCTCCTGCGCTCCGTCCGGGGAGATGGCGGCGGCGGCTCCGCGGGGGAAATGACCGCTCACGGCGGTCCCCGAAGCGGGGAGGAGCGGTTCGAGGACATCGTGCTTCGCGCCATGGTCGGACGCCTGACGGCCCAGGAACTGGAAGGGAACGTGGCCCTGGTGCAGTTGCTCGCCGATCCGCAGGCGCTCGGTCGAGCGGCCATCGACGGCACCAGGGGGCTCGCGCCCCAGGCGCGCGCCGATGGCATGGGCAAGATGGTGCTCAACGTGCTTTCCCACTTCGCCACCCAGAAGACGGTCCAGGGTTTCTCCGTGGAGGAGCTGTTGGCCGGGATCTACGCCATGCGATCGGAGATGATCGGCCTGGTGAAGTCCCAGCAGGCGCTGGAACAGGGCTTGGCCGAGGAAGAGGTGGAGGCCGCCACCGACATCGCCTTCGACACCACGGTCATCAAGATCATCCTGGAGGAGTACCGTTCATCCAAGGGAAACGCCCGGAGGGTCTCGCAGGTGCTGGGTCGGGTGGTCCCCGGCAAGAAGGAGCTCCGGCGAATCCTGCCGAAGCTCAAGGACGCGTTCTTGGCCGCAGGCTACGACCTCACGTTGTGGTACGGGATGGTGAAGGAGCTTTCCGCGGTGGTCCAGGGCGACAAGGCGCTGGAGGAACTGGCGGCGGCGGCCTCGGAGATGGGTGTCAGCCCCGACGAGATACTGGGCGAACTGCGTCGCGATCCGAGATCCGCCGCGAAGCTCCTGGTGGTCGCTTCCGAGATCCGACGCGGCGGCGGGGACCCCGGATCCGACGCGTCGATCCAGGCGTTGCTGGACAGCATCGACCGGGCCGGCGACCGGTTGGCCGAATCCTCGGAGCAGGGGTTGCACGGGTCGGTGGAAGCCGTGCGGTCCTTCGATCGGCTCCAGTCCGAGGTGAGACAGGAATTGTCTGGGCAGGACATGCCTCCGGAACTCAAGCACAACGCGCTGCGCAAGCTGGACCTGCGGGCCAAGCGAACCCTGGGCGACCTCAAGGCCAGGGTGCTCGCGCACCAGCTCCGCGACCCCGAGGCGACCATCGAATCCAAGGCGGCGACCCTCGGAGAGCTCGTGCACGACGAGACCGAGATCGAGGGCATCATGGAGATGGCCTTCCAGATCGTGGGCGTGGACGAACTGGCCCGCCAGGTGGGACAGCAGATCGCCGAAAGGGTGCGGCTCCGGATCCTGGAGGAGCGCGAGCGCTCGGCCTCGCGCGAGCTGCCCCAGGGAGTGTACCCGAAGGCCGTGACGGAATTCTTCCTGCGCTACGAAGCGCGGCGCGCTTCGCGCTACGGGGTGCCGTTCTCGGCGCTGCTGCTCTCCTTCCAGGGACTTCCCGAGGACCGCGAATCGGTGGAGAAGGACGGGACCCAGCTGCGCGGACTTTTCCACATCCTCGTCGGGGACCTGCGCGCGATGCTGCGCGACGTGGATTTCGTGGGCAGCCTGGGATACAACCGGATCCTGATCGTGCTTCCCATGACGGTGGAGGCCAATTCCGATCTGGTGGTGAAGAAGATCCGCGAGCGTCTGGGGAGGGAAATCGCCCTGCCCGAAGGCGGGCGGCTGTGGGTGCGTCCCCGTCTGGGTCTCTCGAGTTTCGACCACTCCGAGTCCGACGGGCTGAAGGAAATCATGGCCAAGTTATCGCAAAAATGGCAGGAGGACATCTGATGCCGGGATTTTCCTGGAAGACCGAGAGACCCCGTTCCGGATTGGCGCTTCTGCGCCTGGAGGGGGAGATGACGCTGGGCACGCGGGAGTCCATGCGAGAAGCCTTCGAGACCCTGGTGTCGGCGCCGGAAGCCGTTTGCGCCGTCGATTTCTCGATGGTTCGCCTGGTATCCTCCGGGGCCATCGGCGAGCTTGTCCGCTGCCAGTCCAGGGTGGGCGGGTCGGGGCGCTCGCTCCATCTGGTCTGCCCTCCCGGCGACGTGCTGGAGACCCTGCTGGTCGCCGACATGCACCGCCTGATTCCCCTCCATCCAGACATCGCCAGCATCCCCGAAGGAAACAAGACGTGAAGGATCGCCTGCTCGCCGCCCGCCAGGGACTCGCCGACGCGAAGGGCCGCCTGGCCACAGCGAAGGCCACCATCGGATTCGACGGATTCCTCGACGAGATCATCCACGCCGTGGATGTCCGCTCCGACAAGGACACCTATTCGTCGATTCCAACCATCGAAGCCCTGGGCAGACGGATTCTGTCGGCCGCCGGGAAGAGCGCCAACATCGAGCTGGTCCCGCTGCAGCAGAAGCTGGGGGGCAACGGTCCCCTGATGGCGTCGGCCCTGGGGTCGCTGGGCCCGAAGATCGTGTGCGTGGGCCTGATGGGCAAGCCGCTGCACGCCGTGTTCCAGAAGCTGGCCCTGGACCTGCCCAACATCGAGATGATCTCCGCCGGAGATCCTGGATACACGCAGGCCCTGGAGTTCACGGACGGCAAGCTGATGCTGGGCAAACCCGGCACCATGCGCGACATGAACTGGCCCAACCTGGCCTCGGCCCTGGGAAAGCGCCGCGACGAGGTCCTTTTCGGTGGACAACTTCTGGCTGTCACCAATTGGACCCAGTTGACGGAAATGACCCCGCTCCTCGTGGAGATGGAGAAGGTGCTTCCGGTCTCGTCCGATCTCACGATCTTCTTCGACCTCGCGGATCCCGAGAAGCGTCTCAAACAGGATCTGCTGGAAGTGCTGCAGCTCATGGGCAAGCTCCAGAAGAAGGCCAAGGTGGTGTTGGGCGTGAACCTGCGCGAGGCCGAACAGGTTTCCGCGGTGTTGGGGATTTCCGAGGTTCCCGAGGACTCCGTGGAAGGCGGCAAGGTCGCTTCCCGTCGCATCGCCGAGAAGATGGGCATCCACGGCGTGGTGATCCACATGGTGGCCTACGCGTCGGCCTTCGTGGGCGGGGTCGAGGCCGGCGTGCCGGGTCCCTTCTGCGCCAAGCCGGTGTTGACCACGGGGGCTGGAGACCATTTCAACGGCGGATTCACCGGGGGCTACCTGGCCGGGCTGCCTTTGGAGCAGTGCCTCTGGACCGGGGTATGCACTTCCGGGAACTATGTGCGGATCGGGCGCAGCCCCAGCTTCGGGGAACTCCTGTGGTTCCAGGAGAACTGGGCGAGTGGTCGATTGGCGGACTGCCCGGCGCCTTGACCGTCGTGGCGGTCCCCGTCCCCGCATTGCAGGCCGCAATCTCCAACGTTGCAGAAAGCACGATCGGGATTTTCCCTTGGGGGGGAATGCGCGGTTCCGACCCGTTTTGAAAACTATCGGATCCGGATATCCTGCCTAACCGTGACAATTCCAGGGGATTCCTGCCACTGTCCGGGAATTGTCGCATGGTTTCCCCTTCGCCGGGAATGGCAGCGACAACTTCCGCCCGCATGAACGGTCTACCGGATCTGGCACAGCATTCGCAACTCGGTCTCGTTGGATGACAGGAGTCGGTTTCCGGCTTCGCGTCCTGGTCCGGAATCCGGTGCGTCGAAAGGTTCCGCGCTGGAACCGATTTGCGCGATCGCATCCCAACGAGGAGGAGAACTCATGCAGGCAATCAAGAGACGGACGCTTTCCATCGCGGCGACGATTCTGGCGCTCGCCGCGCTCCCAGCCACGGCGGAAAAGACCGTGAAGGTCGGCGTGCTGCATTCCCTTTCGGGAACCATGGCCATCTCCGAGGTCTCGCTCAAGGACGTGGCCATGATGGCCTTCGACGAGATCAACGCCAAGGGCGGCGTGATGGGCTACAAGATCGAGCCCGACGTCGTGGATCCCGCCTCCAACTGGGACCTGTTCGCCGAGAAGGCAAAGCAGCTGACCGCCGTGGACAAGGTCGCCGTGACCTTCGGCTGCTGGACCTCCGTCTCGCGCAAGTCCGTCCTCCCCGTGTTCGAGCAGAACAAGGGACTGCTGTTCTATCCGGTCCAGTACGAAGGCGAGGAATGCTCTCCCAACATCATCTACACCGGGGCCACCCCCAACCAGCAGCTCATCCCGGCAGCGAAGTACCTGATGAGCCCCGAGGGCGGCAGCTACAAGAGGTTCTACCTGCTCGGAACCGATTACGTCTTTCCGCGCACGGCCAACAAGATCCTCAAGGCCTACCTGCTGCACGAAGGCGTTCCTCCAGAGAACATCATCGAGGAGTACACGCCCTTCCACCACCAGGACTACCAGACGATCGTCCAGAAGATCAAGGACTTCGCCGCCGGCGGCAAGACCGCGGTCCTCTCCACCATCAACGGCGATTCCAACGTCCCCTTCTACAAGGAGTTCTCCAACCAGGGATTGACCTCGGCGCAAGTGCCCATCATGGCGTTCTCCGTGGCCGAGGATGAACTGCGCTCCATGGACACCCAGCACCTGGTGGGCCATCTGGCCGCCTGGAACTACTTCATGTCGGAGAAGTCCGCCGCCAACGCCAAGTTCATCAAGGACTTCAAGGCCTACGCCGCTTCGCACAATCTTCCGGGTGGGGCGTCGCGCCCCGTGGACGATCCCATGGTCTGGACCTACACCGGCATCTACCTGTGGAAGGCCGCGGTGGAGAAGGCCGGCAGCTTCGATGTCGACAAGGTCCTCGCCGCGCTTGCGGGCATGAGCTTCGACGGGCCCGGCGGGAAGGTGACCATGGACCTCTTGAACCACCACTTGGCCAAGCCGGTCCTCATCGGCGAGATCCAGAAGAACGGCCAGTTCAAGATCGTGTACCACAGCGAGGGTCTCGTGAAGCCCGAGCCCTGGGATCCGCTGACCAGCCCCGGCAAGGTCTGCGACGTTCCCGGACACGGCGGAACCTACACGGCTCCTTGATGTCTCCGTCCGGGCGGCGTTCGCCGCCCGGACACATCCCTCCTCCCTTTCCTGAGCGGAGTACCCCATGCACACCTGGGCGGAGCCATGCCCCGGGAAATTTCGCAGGCGTGCGTTGCCGACGGCCTGTCTCCTTGCCCTCCTCTGGGGAGGGAGGACGTGGGCCGCGACGGACACGCTGCCGGAGGAGGCACTCGGCTCCTCGGTGGACTCGGTCCGCCTGGGGGCCATCCGCTCGTTGATGGGGAAACCCGCCTACGCGAAGTTCCTGCTCTCGTTGCACGACGGCGACGTGCACAAAACCTCCTCCGGGAAGCTGGTCGTGACCGGCGAAGAGGACTGGTCGGGGTCCAGTCCTGTCGTGCCGCTGGAGGACCCGGTCACCGGATCGCCGCTGGAGCAGGGGGGCGTGCCCTGGACCATCTCTCCCGACAGCCTCTCGGACCTCCCGGTGGGACGCGAGGACCGGGCCCTCCTGGAGACCGCTTCCGCCGGACAGGCGTTGTCCGACCCCGATCCCGCGGCGCGTCGCACGGCGGTGGAATCCTTCCTTCCGGACGGGGCATCCTCGGTGCTGCCCGCCCTTCGCGAGGCCCTCTCGAAGGAGGCCAACAAGTCGGTGCGGAAGATCCTGAAATACGCCGTTGCGGTAGGCGAGCTGGATGCGGCCACCGACACGGGCAAAATGAGCGCCGCGGTCCGCCTGTCCGACCTGGGCGACGCTTCCGCGGTGACGCTGCTGCGCTCCAGGGCCGCTGCGGTCTCCCCCGAGGTCGCCAAGGTCTACCGCCACCAGGCCGACCGATTGGAACAGCGGATCAAGTTCCTGGAGAAGATCCAGGTGGTGTTTTCGGGCCTGTCCCTCGGATCCATCCTGGTCCTGGTGGCCATGGGGCTCGCGATCATCTACGGACTCGCCGGAGTCATCAACATGGCCCACGGAGAATTTCTCATGGTGGGCGCCTACACCACCTACGTGGTCCAATCCCTCTTCGACCGCTGGCACCCGGGAGGCGATGCGTTCTTCTGGGTGGCCCTGCCCTTCTCCATCCTCACGGCGGGATGCGTGGGCGTCCTTTTGGACTGGGCCGTGCTGCGGCACCTCCACAAGCGTCCGTTGGAAAGCCTGCTCGCCACCTGGGGCGTGAGCCTCATCCTGGTGCAGACGGCGAGATCCCTGTTCGGGGATCTCACCTCCGTGCGCCAACCCGCGATCTTCACAGGTGGGTACGATCTGGCCGCCTCGGTGACCCTGCCGTGGAATCGACTCTTCATCATCGTGCTCACCACGGTCGCGTTGGGGGTGCTCGCGTACCTGCTCTACCGGACCCGGTTCGGCCTTCGCCTGCGCGCCGTGGTGCAGAACCGAGACATGAGCGCGTGCCTGGGCGTGCGCACAGCGCGCGTGGACCGCATGGCGTTCTTCCTGGGAGGGGGGCTGGCGGGCCTCGCCGGCTGGGCCATGACCCTGGTGGGCAACGTGGTGCCCAACATGGGGGACAGCTACATCGTGGACAGTTTCCTGGTGGTGGTCACGGGAGGGGTGGGCAAGCTCGCGGGCACCGTGATCGCGGGCATGGGCATCGGCCTGGTGACCAAGGGCCTGGAGCCGGTCTTCGAAGCCGTCTACGGCAAGGTCATCCTCCTGGGTCTGATCATCCTTTTCCTGCAGGTGCGGCCCACCGGGATCTTCGCTCCTCGGGGCAGGGGGGAGGACACATGACCCCCAAACAGCTCCGGGGATCCAGGGAGCTCTGGATCCTGCTCGCGGTCGGGCTCGCGGTGCCTTTGCTCGGCACCACCGGTCTGATCAGCCCCAACACCGTCCAGCTCTGGGGTCGATACTTCGCATTTTCGCTGGCCGCCGTGGGCGTGAACCTGATGTGGGGCTACACGGGCATCCTGCCGCTGTGCCAGGCGTTCTTCTTCTGCCTGGGCGGCTACGCGATCGGGATGCACATGCTTCTGCTCACGGGCACCCAAGGCTCCTACGGCGCGGCCATCCCCGATTTCATGGTGTGGAACGGCGTGAAGGTGCTGCCCCTGTTCTGGAAGCCCTTCCGCAGCTTTCCCGTCACCGTGTTCCTGGGGCTTGCCGTTCCCGCAGCGGCCGCCGCGATCTTCGGGATCGCCGCCTTCCGCAGCCGCATCCGCGGCGTGTATTTCTCCATCATCACCCAGGCCTTCGCGCTGGCCATGTGGCTCCTGTTCCTGCGAAACGAGACCATGCTGGGAGGCACCAACGGCCTGACGGACTTCAAGACCCTGTTGGGGATGAAGCTCGCCGATCCGCTCACGCAGAAGATCCTGGCGGGGACGACGGCGGTGGTCCTGGTGGCGGTGCTCGCGGGCATGAAGTGGGGGCTTTCCACCAAGTTCGGGCGGGTGCTGATCGCCATCCGCGATTCGGAATTCCGGCTGCGCTTCACCGGCTACCCGGTGTGGAGGTACAAGGCCTTCGTGTTCGTCCTGGGCGCCATGGTCGCGGCGTTGGGAGGGATGCTCTACGTGCCCCAGACGGGAATCGTCACGCCGGGGAGGATGACGGTGCAGTCCTCCATCGAGATCGTGGTCTGGACGGCGCTGGGAGGGAGAGGCACGCTGCTGGGTCCCGTCGTGGGCGCCGTGGTCGTGAACCTCCTGTACTCCTGGCTCACGGGAGCGTTCCCGCAGTCCTGGCTCTACGTGCTGGGGGGGCTGTTCCTGCTGGTGGTGCTGGTGATCCCCGACGGACTCGTGGGACTCGCCATGCGACTGATGTCTCGGCGGAAGATGGGGGTGGCGCGGTGAAGACCCTCCTGTACGCGGAAAACGTCTCGCGTTCCTTCGATGGTTTCAAGGCGCTGGACATCGAACATTTCATCCTGGCGGAGAACGAACTCCGCGTGGTGATCGGGCCCAACGGCGCGGGCAAGACCACCTTTTTGGACGTGATCTGCGGGCGCACCCGTTGCGACACCGGCCGCATCGTGCTGGGCGACACGGAGATCCAGGGATTCACCGAGACCAAGATCTACGAGGCGGGCATCGGGCGGAAGTTCCAGGCTCCGTCCGTCTTCGGCTCCCTCACCGTCCAGGAGAACCTGATGCTGGCCGCCAACGCCCCCAAGGGCGTCTTCGCGACCCTGTTCCACAAGGAGGACAAGTACGAGCGCGCCCGGCTCCTGGAGGTCGCCGAGAAGACCGGACTTTCCGACCAACTCCCCAGGATCGCGGGTTCGCTGTCCCACGGCCAGAAGCAATGGCTGGAAATCGCCATGGTGATCGTGCAGGAGCCCAGGGTGCTTCTGGTGGACGAACCCGCCGCGGGAATGACGGACGAGGAGACCTGGCGGACCGGGGAACTCCTGCAGGAACTGTCCCACGACCACGCCATCGTGGTGATCGAGCACGACATGGCGTTCGTGCGCCAGATCGCCCGCACTGTGACGGTTCTCCACGAGGGTCGGGTGCTGGTGGAAGGCCCCATGGAGAAGGTCCAGGCCGATCCGCGCGTGATCGAGTGCTACCTGGGCAAAGGCAGGAACGAAAAATGACATCCATCCTGACTGCGGCCGGACTTTCCTCGGGATACGGGACCACGCAGGTCCTTTCGGGCATCGACATCGACGTTCCCGAAGGCAGCATCACCGCCGTGCTGGGCCGCAACGGGGTTGGGAAGACCACGTTGATGAAGACCCTCGCCGGAATCCTGCCCGCCTTCACCGGGACGGTGACCTTCCGCGGCCGCGACATCACCCGCGACCGCGCGGACTCCCGGGCCCGGGCCGGGATCGGACTCGTGCCCCAAGGGCGCGAGATCTTCCCGCGCCTCACGGTAGCGGAAAACCTGGAGCTGGCGCTCGATGCCCGGCGGGACAGGTCGCCCGTTCCGTGGGAGCGGATACTGGGCCTCTTCCCGGTTCTTGGCCAGATGCGCCGACGCCAGGGAGGGAATCTGTCGGGGGGCCAGCAGCAGCAATTGGCCATCGCCCGGGCGCTGGTGGGGGATCCTTCGGTGCTCATGCTGGACGAGCCCACCGAGGGGATCCAGCCGAACATCGTCCAGGACATCCAGGACACGCTGCGCCGACTGCGCGACGAGGGAGGGTTGACCATCGTGCTGGTGGAGCAGTACCTGGACTTCGCCTTGGAGGTCGCGAACCACATCTGCGTGATGGACCGGGGGACGGTGGTCCTGTCCGGCAGCGCGACGGACCTGGATCCCGACGAAATCCGTCACCACCTCACCGTGTAGGGGGAAAAGCCGGTGCACCTCAATCCTCGCGAAACCGACAAGCTGCTCCTCCACCTGGCCGGAAGCCTCGCGCAACGGCGCTATGCGGACGGACTGGCCCTCAATCTGCCGGAGACCACGGCGTTGATCTCCTCGGTCCTCTTGGAACTGGTCCGGCGCGACCACGGCGTCTCCGAACTGATGAGCCTGGGCAAGGCCATCCTGGGACTCCAGGACGTCCTGCCCGGCGTTTCCGAACTCGTGGCCGAGGTCCAGATCGAGGGCACGTTCCCCGACGGCACCAAGCTGGTCACCGTCCACGAGCCCGTCTGCCGCGAGGAAGGCGTCGAGTCCCTGGCCTTGCTGGGATCGGGATTGGTTCGTCGCAAACGACCCCATCCGCCTTCGGTGGAGGCCGTGCCCGGAGAGATCGCGGTGGGGGAAGAGGAGATCGAGATCAACGCCGGCAGACCGGTGACGGAAATCGTGGTCGTGAACCGCGGCGACCGGCCGGTGCAGGTGGGAAGCCACTATCCCTTCGCCGAGACGAACCCTCTGCTGGACTTCGACCGTCTTCGGGCCATGGGCAAGCACCTGGACATCGCCTCCGGAACCGCCGTCCGGTTCGAGCCGGGCGAAAGCCGGACCGTCCGGCTGGTCCCTGCGGGCGGCCTGCGGCGCACCCACGGCGCCCAGGGTTTCCTGGACGGCCCGGAGGATCCCCAGGCCGTGGCCCGGGCCCTGGATCGGATGTCCTCCGAGGGCTTCCTGGGCTTGGAGGTGGTCGCATGAGCGTCCACATCCGGCGCAAGGCGTGGGCCGAGATGTACGGCCCCACCGTTGGCGACAGGATCCGTCTTGCCGACACCGATCTTTGGATCCGCCTGGACTCGGACTTCACGGTGCACGGCGACGAATGCAAGTTCGGGGGAGGAAAGTCCATCCGGGACGGCCAGGGCCAATCCAGTCGCGCGCGCGACGGCCAGGCGCTGGACCTGGTGATCACCAACGCCGTGGTGCTGGACGTGGACGGAATCCGGAAGGCGGACGTGGGCATCCGCGGCGGTCGGATCGCGGGCGTGGGGAAGGCGGGAAACCCCGACTGGATGGACGGCGTGGACCCGAACCTGGAGGTGGGCGCCACCACGGAGGTGATCGCCGGGGAGGGCATGATCCTCACCGCCGGGGCGATGGACGCCCACATCCACTTCATCTGCCCGCAGCAGATCGACGAGGCCCTGGCCTCCGGCGTCACCACCATGCTGGGCGGGGGAACCGGACCCGCGACGGGCACCTGCGCCACCACCTGCACGCCGGGGGAGTTCCACCTGCGGCGGATGATGGAGGCCACCGAATCCTTCCCCATGAACTTCGGGTTCCTGGGCAAGGGGAACGCCGCCCACGAAGGCCCCCTGGTGGACCAGATCCTGGCCGGAGCCTGCGGGCTCAAGCTCCACGAGGACTGGGGGACCACGCCTGCGGCCATCGACACCTGTCTTCGCGTCGCGGACCGCCACGACGTCCAGGTGGCCATCCACACCGACACCCTGAACGAATCGGGCTTCGTGGAGCGCACCCGCGCCGCCATCGCCGGGCGGACCATCCACACCTACCACACGGAAGGCGCCGGAGGCGGCCACGCTCCGGACATACTCGTGCTCTGCAACGATCCCAACGTGATCCCCAGCTCCACCAACCCCACCCGACCCTACACCGCGAACACCATCGACGAGCACCTGGACATGCTCATGGTGTGCCACCACCTGGACCGGTCCATCCCCGAGGACGTGGCCTTCGCCGAAAGCCGCATCCGCCCGGAGACCATCGCCGCCGAGGACATCCTCCACGACATGGGGGCGCTTTCCATCATCAGCTCCGACAGCCAGGCCATGGGACGGGTGGGGGAGGTGGTGCTGCGGACGTGGCAGACGGCGCACAAGATGAAGGTCCAGCGCGGGGCCCTGCCCGAGGACGCCGGGACCGGGGCGGACAATTTCCGGGTGCGCAGGTACCTGGCCAAGTACACCATCAACCCCGCCATCGCCCACGGCATGGGAGGGGAGATCGGGACCGTCTCCGAAGGGAAGCTCGCCGACCTGGTGCTGTGGAAGCCCGCCTATTTCGGGGTCAAGCCGGAGATGGTCGTCAAGGGCGGGTTCGTCGCCTGGGCCCAGATGGGTGACGCCAACGCATCCATTCCCACCCCCCAGCCCCTGCGCGGGCGGCCCATGTTCGGAGCCTTCGGTTCCGCGGCCGGCGCCGGTTCCGTCACCTTCGTCTCGGGCGCGTCCCTGGAAACGGTCCGTTCCTGGAACCTCCGCCGCGGCGTCCTGCCCGTCCGGGGCTGCCGGGGGGTCGGGAAGCGGGACATGGTCCTCAACGGGGTCCTGCCCGGCCTGACGGTGGATCCCGAGACCTACCAGGTGCGGATCGGCGACCGGATCCTGACCTGCGAGCCCGCCGTGGTGCTGCCCATGGCGCGCCTCTACCACCTGTTCTGACATGGACGCCTTCCTCCTCCAGCTCGCCGACAGCGCCTTCCCCACCGGAGGCTACGCCTTCTCCACCGGATTGGAGTCGGCATGGCAGGCGGGGTGCCTGGGGAACGGAGAGGGTTTCGAGTCGTGGCTGGATTCCACCTGCCTCGCCTTCGCGGGATGGGAACTGCCCTTCGTCTCCGTCACATGGGGACGGAAATTGACGGATTCCGAAGGGGTCTTCCGGATCTACGACGCCCAGGCCATGCCGCCCGCCGCCCGGGCGGCGTCCACGCGTCTGGGCGGGACCTGGGCGCGGTTGCTCTCGACGCTCCGACCCGAAGCGGAGACCTGGTCCACGGAACTGCGCGGGAGGGGACTTCCCACCCACCAGGTCCCCGTGGTGGCTTCGGCCCTTTCCCTGTTCTCGGTGGACCTTTCCCAGGCGCGGCTCTTCGCGTTGTGGATGTTCCTGCGCGACCAGATCTCGTCCGCGGTGCGATTGGGGATCCTGGGTCCCATGGAAGCGGCGGCCATCCACCATCGGCGGCTGGCGGGTCTGGAGAGCCTGGCGGAACGATCTCCCCACCGGATCCAGGATGCGCGCCGCATGGCGCCCCTGTGGGATGTGGCCCAGGGCCTGCACGAACGCCTCTATTCCCGCCTCTTCCAATCCTGAAAGGAAACGCCATGCACCTGCCCGTCAAGGGATTCTTCAACGAACCGCCGGCCAAGGAACATCCGGGGTTCTTCGCGCAGCGCGAGAAGCTCCGTTCCGAGCGGGACTTCCACCAGCGCGCCTTCACCGTGGGGATCGGCGGCCCCGTGGGCACCGGGAAGACGGCGCTCACGCGCGTCCTGTGCGAGCGCCTGCGCGATTCCATGAGCCTCGCGGTGGTCACCAACGACATCTTCACCAAGGAGGACGCCGAATTCCTGACCCGCCACGCGGCCCTCTCCCCGCACCGCATCATCGGGGTGGAGACGGGAGGGTGCCCCCACGCCGCGATCCGCGAAGACATCTCCCTGAACCTCGCCGCCCTGGAAGAACTGATGGAGAGGTTCGACCACGGCCTGGACCTGCTCCTCCTGGAAAGCGGTGGCGACAACCTCGCGGCGCATTTCAGCAAGGAGCTGGTGGACTATTCCATCTACGTCATCGACGTTTCCGGGGGCGACAAGATCCCGCGCAAGGGCGGCCCCGGCATCACCCAGAGCGACCTGCTCGTCATCAACAAGATCGACATCGCGCACATGGTGAACGCGAGCCTGGACGTGATGGACCGCGACTCCCGCCTGATGCGCGGGAAGGGCCCCTTCCAGTTCGCCTGCATGATGGACGGTCGCGGAGTGGACGAGATCGTGGAACACATCCTGTCCAGTCGCGCCATGGCCCTGGAGGCATGGGCCGCGCGCAAACCGACCCACGGAACCGAACAAACGCACGCCAACGGAGTCCAGCCATGAAGAAAGCCGTCGCATCCGTCCTCTTTCTTTCCGCCCTCGCCTGCGCCCACCCGGGCCACGGAGCGCATGGCCTCGCGGCGGGTCTTGTCCACCCTTGGACGGGAATCGATCACTTGGCCGCCATGCTGGCGGTGGGGGTCTGGGCCAGCCTGGTGGACCGGGGCTTCCGTTGGGTTCCGGCCGCCGTTTTCCTCTCCGCCATGTCCCTCGGGTTCGTCCTGGGGTGGACCGGTTTCGTCGTGCCCGGAACGGAGACGGGGATCCTGCTGGGGCTGCTGGCGCTGGGAACGGCGCTGGCGTTCCGATGGCGCCCCGGCATCCCCGTCGTCGCTTCGGTCGTGGGGCTCTGCGCCTTCGTCCACGGCCAGGCCCACGGCGCGGAGGTTCCTTCGAGCGCATCGGGGGCCGCGTTCGCCGCGGGGTTCCTGCTGTCCACCGCCGCGCTGCATCTTTGCGGGATGGCGCTGGGGAGCCGCCTCAGGGAAAGGACGCTGGCGCTGCGCTTGGCGGGTGCTGGCTTGGTGGTCCTCGCCGGAGCGCTCGCGATCCTTTGAGCCCCGGGTCAAGGCCTTCGCGAAAGCGGGTCCGTGCCCAGGCGGTCTGGTTTGGACAAGACCTGTCGCAGCGATGCCATCAGCGGGTCCAGGGCGGTGGAGGTCGTCGCCAGGGACCGGGCGCACCAGGTGCACGGACGCGACCGTCCGAAGGACAATGCCAATTCCTCCCGAACGCCCGCGAACGGTTCGAAGGCGGATTCCAGGTCCGCAGCCACGTCGTCCAGCGCGACTTCGGGGTCCGGTGAACAGAGAAAAAGGTTCCATACTCTGGTGTAGGGGCCCGCGACCGCGGCGGAGCCGGGAGGGAGCCGCCCTGGATCCGATCGGTAGGATTCCCACAGCAGAGGCTCGCCCGTCGGCCCCGTGACCTCCAGGTGGCTCTCGAAGAGGGTGTACGAAAAATCGGGCTCGAAGCCCTGGCGCCCCGCCGAGTGCGATTCCAGGACCACGAGCGTGGATCCCTTTCCCAGCGCCCACCGGGAGCTTTGGCTCCAGAGGCTGTCCTGCTGCGGCGTCACGGGATCGGGAAGGTGGGCGCAGAACGCTCCCTCCTCCAAGGATCCCGTCAGGATTTGTCCTGTCCGGATCCCCTCGGGGTTGCGGTAGACCCGGGTGTGCGCCTGGGTCCCCGTCCAGAGCTTGGCCTCCGGCCCCACTTGGATGTCCACATGGGGCAGATCCCCCGCCACGGCGCCGCCCCCGTATCCGGAGAGGAACGCCACGGCGGCATGGTCGTCGCGCACGGGCAACCACTTCAGCGGAGGCCGGCTTTCCATGGCCACGATCCGGTTGCGTCCGCGGACCCGTTCGACGCGGATCCGGGTGGGTGAACTGGAGGATGTCACAGTTCAAGGATAAGGCAATCGAGCGGTGGACCAAGGGTCGAACACGTCGCAATTTGCCGGAAAATGTCCGGAACTGACAAACCAGATATCAAGGTCAATAAATGGATTGAATCTGCCCCATACGCTGACAAACACCCAAACAGAGGGGGATTCCGACTGACGAAGCGCTGAAATGTCAATGGCAATGACATTCATTGTCTGCGAGTTTGGCGAAATGCAAGGGGAAAAGCGGGAAAGAGCTTGCGATTTGCAATGAGCTGGGATCAATCGGGAAGTGGGGGTAGACTGGCACGTCTTTCGTTTGTACGGTTGTCATCAGCCCTCGGGACTTCCCCGGGCACAACACGAAAAGGAGTCGATACATGTCGAAGACTTCCCGTACCCTGGCCACGATGGCAGGGACACTCGCTCTGGTTCCAACAGTCCTCATGGCCGACGGCCCGAAGTTCACCGGGTACGTCACTGGTAGCTACCTGTATGATCTGAACGATCCGGTTAGCGGCAATATCAACAGTTTTGAAGGATCTGATTTCTATGCAGGGAGGAACTCTTCCTTCAAGGCCGATGCCGCACATCTGACCATCACAGGTGGCGACAGCGCGGGTGCCTCCTACACCATTGACCTCGACGCCGGAACGGACGGAGTGGCCACGGGTGGTGCTCTTGTCTCAACAACTGGATTTGCGTTCGACGTGCAACAGGCCTTCGTCAGTGTTCCATTCGGCAAGTCGGCATTCGGACTGCAAGCCGGTAAGTTCTACACCTCGGAGGGTATCGAGGTGGGGAATTCTGCTGCCAATCCCACGTTGACACGTGGACTTGCCTTTGGCATTCTGGAATTCACTTCCAGCACCGGTGCGGTCCTCACATTCAAGGCCAACGACCAGATCAGCGGCGCCATCGGTGCCATCAACGAGCCGAATGGGACCAGCGTTTGGCAATACGATGGATCGGATGGTATCCCTGTGGGCTACGCCAAAGTGGCGCTTGCCTATGGTGACCCGTTTTCGGCGACGATTTCTGCCTACTTCGGGCCTCAGGGTGGTGTGGGAGTCCCCACTGCCAGGAAGGATTACACCTCGCTCGACCTGACTGCGTTGAATAAGACCTTGATCCCGAGCGTGGACTTGAATTTTCAGGCGAACTACATGCTGAGGATGGATGCCGGTGCCACCACGAGCGACAATTGGATGGCCTACTTGATTGGAATCCAGCCCCTCTACCACATGGGTGCGGGTCAAATCGGCCTCCGCTACGAATACTATTCCCAAGACGACGGTGTGACCACCACGATGATCAACAGTGTTGCTTTGGCTCCAGGTTACAAGCTGACCCAGAACACTTTGATCCGGGCTGAATACCGTGTGGACTTTGCCTCCCAAGAGATTTTCATGAAGGGGACAGGCGTGGCTCCTGATTCGAAGGTCGACCAAGTGATTGGTTCCGAACTCAACTACACGTTCTGATCCAAAGACCGCTCCCGGGGATTTTCCCCGGGGCTGATTCTCCGGAAGCTTCATGCGCTTCACTTCCGGAGAGTTCCTAGGGCCCCGGTCCGCGAAAGCGGACCGGGGTTTTTCGTTTGGGCAACCACCGGAGCGGGTGGCCGAACCGCGACCCCCTACACCTTCAGTTCCACCCCTGCGGGTTCCACGACGACCGTAGTTGCGGCAAGGTACCCGATGGGCGTTTCTTCCTGGACGAGCCTTCCCAGGATGCGGGCGAAGGCGTCGAGCATGCCCAGGCGCTCCCAGGTTTCCGGTGTGCAGGTGGTGTCGCGCAGGCGGATCCGCACACGCTGTTCGGGGCGGTGGATCCCCTCCTGGTATCTGTGGCCGGTCTCGACCGAGACCTCCTGGATGGCGTCGATGAGCGTCTTCTTGGCCTCCGCCGGGTCCCAGAGGAACAGGCGCAGGGAGTCTCGCATCCTTTCGGCGTCCAGGATTCCCTGGAAATGGACCATCGCCATGGTCATCAACCGCGTGTGCAGCGCCACCTGCGGGGGAGGTCGGTGCACCGGGGTGGGCCGCGTCAGGTTGGACAGTTCCAGGCCTTCGCGAAGATTTTTGTCGGCGGCCAGGATTTCCCGTCCCGTGGTCTCCTCGTAGGGACGGTTTCCGTCGCAGAAGGCGGCTTGGACCGAGACGTATTCTTCCTCCAACGGGGTGCCCAAGTCCGGCCAGCCCAACGCCAAGAGGGACAGCGGGCGTCCCGAGGCGTCGCGGCGCCTGTGCAGCCCGAAGAAGGCGGCATTCGCCCGCGTGCCGTGCCGGTAGCGGGAAAAGGGGAAGTACCGGGTGTGGCGCGGAGGGTGGCTGCGGGTGGAGCTCTCCACCTCCAGGGCTTCCAGGATCTCCCGGGCGGGTCCGTTCGCGGTCCGCAGCGGGACCTCGGAACGGGTGTGGTCCCACACCAGGCCGTCGCAGGAATCCTCGTAGCGATTCACGGCAACCCCGGCGTGGAGACGGAATGCGTCCGCCGACACCCCGCGCACCACGGCCCTGGGAAAGGCCCCGTCGAACCCCACGCGCAGGCGCAGCGTTCCCTCCGCGGGCGCGGCCAGCGACGACAGGCCACGCAGCTCCACGAAACGGAAGCGTTCGTCGCAGCAGAGGAAATCGCGGGCATCGGACAGCGGATGGGCGCGGAGATCGGCATCGTATCCCGGCCTGTCCAGGGACCGGAACCCGATGCCCGGGGCGGCGTTCCAGCCATTTTCCGTCCACACATCGATCTTCCCCGCGCGGCGCGAAAGACCGTAGCGCAGGGACCAGACCACGGGCGCGTCCCCGTGCAGGAACACGGGCAGAGGGTCGGGCCATTTCGGCCCGACGGGATCCGTCCAGCGGAACTCCAGTTCCAGGCTGGAGGTCCCGCGTTCGTCCAGTTCGATCTGCGCCCGGACGATCTCCACCGGATCCATGGGCAGTTCGTGCAGGAGGGTGAACCGGCAACCGGAGGTCCTGGTGCCAGGTGTCCTGAACTCCGCGCCTCTGGCCAGTTCCGTGGCACTCTGATGCCTGCGCCGGGCGGCCGCCTGGAAGACCACCACCGAGGGCAGGATGTGGTCCAAGCCGTCTTCGAACAGTTCCAAGAGGTGACCTTCCAGGCCATCCTGTTCCATGGCGGATGCTTCGCGCACGCGGGCGGTGAGGTAGCTGAAAGCCTCCACCAGGCGTTCCACCCCCGGGTCGCGGTCTTCCACGCGGGCGGGGTCCAGGAGAGCCGCGGCCTCCGGATACTCCTTGGCGAACGACTTTCCCTCTTCCCCCAGGGCATGCATCTCCTGCAGGAACAGGTTCCGAAGGGCTTGGTACCTGTCCGGCGCGGGCGCGTTCATCCCCGCCCCCTGGCGGTGGCGGCTGTCGGCGCGAGAGAGAGTTTCGCGGGCTCCGGGTCGGTCTCGCCCAACCAAGCCATCATTCCCAGGGAAGCCTGGAGGTCCCGGTCCTGGTCGCCCAGTCCCCGTCCCGCTCCGGGTGGGATCCCGGAGGGATCCAGGATGGCCACCACGTCCCACTGCACCGGCCGGGGCAGGAAATCCTCCACCAGTTCGCGGACGGTGGCGCGGACGGACTCGGGATCGCGCGCCCAGGCCCGGTATTGCTCCCACCGTACGGGTCCGATGCGGATCTCCACGCGATCTCCGGCCACCGGAAGCTCCGATCCCGCGGCGCTGGTTCCATCCAGCCGCGACTCGCCGTCCATCTTCGCGGGTGCCGGATTGGGAACCCAGCCCACCGCCCCATCATCGGCTTCGATCCGCTCGATCCCCAGCATGCGCGAGAGGAACCTCTCCAGGCCGGCGCGACTTCGCGCGTGGGGCACGAGCTGGGACAATCCCCCCAATCGCCGCGGTCTCGCTTCCGCGGACGCGCAGCCCGTCCATTGGTCCAGGTGGCGAACGAGGGCGTCGGAAGCACCCAGCTCGGCGCGGATCTCCGGCGAGCGCAGGATCAGGCCCAGGGCCAGGATGCGGTAGATGCGGTTTTCGAAGAGCCGGTAGAAGGCACGCAGGGGTGCCCAGCGCTCATCGACGCTCTGGAGCGGGTCCACCAGATAGGACGGTAGGGGAGAGGACGCCCCCTGGAGACCCAGGAAATGGACCAGCAATTCTTCCCGGCCCGCGGGAGATGTCCCCGCCGAAGCGAGGTCCTGCGGGGCGAAGGCGAGCGACCCGGAATGGTGGATGTCCAGGCCTTCGTCCAGCAACTGCAGGATGTCCTGGCCCATTCCGTTTCCAGAGACCAGACGGGTGCGGATCCAGAGTCGGATCCACTGGAGGAATTCGAAGGCGCGGGCCTCGTCGCGGAGCCGGTCCATGGGTGGTCGCGGCGTCATTTTCCGTGCTCCAGCAGGATACCCGCGGGTTCCACCCGCAAGGAAAGCCAGGGGTCGACGCCGGGTGGCGTGCGCGAGCGGAACAGGCCCCGAAGGAGTTCGGCGAAGGCATCCAGCCGCCCCAGTTGCTCCCAGGAATCCGATTTGACCTCGGGGTCTTCCCAGGTGATCCGGATTTCCCAGGTGGGAACGGGGATGCCGGCCAAGAGGACATGACCGGGAACGGACACGACCCGTCGGATTCCGTCCACCAGGACGCGGCGCAGCCCCCGCGTGTCCCACAGGAGGGCTCGCAGCGTCCGCTTCAGGGCATCGGCGTCCAGCATGTCCTGGAAGGATCCCTGGAAATGCGAGAGCATGTGCCACCGGAACATGGGATCCGCGGGGGGGCGGAAGACCTGGGTCGGGCGGGTCAGCCCCGCGACGCCCCATCCGGACGGCACGCCGGGCCCCGGATCGGACAGATCCTGGGGTCGGACCTTTTCGGAAAGGACATCGCCGTCGCAGCACCAGACGCTCCCCGCCAGGAATTCGTCCGGGAAGAAGAAGGCGGGGTCCCGGTGGGAAACCCGAAAGGAGGTCCGCGCGCCGCCGGAACGGTTGGGGCGTCGCCGGAGGTGGATGGAACCGGATTCCTGGAACCGGACGCCCTCGTGGCGCGACTCCCAGGATCTCAGGTAGGTGTGCGTTCGGGTGGGGTCCGATTGGCTCGCACCACCCATGGACGCGAGATCCAGGACCTCCTTGTCCGGCTCGCCGCGGGCCTCCAGGGGGTAGGATGCTCGTCTGGGATCCACCAGGAGCGGGTCGAAATCGTTGAGGTGGGCGTTGACCACGGGCGCCGAATTCAGCCGGAGGCTGTTTCTGTCCACCAGGGGTTCCAGGTCCTTGGGGAGCACGCCCCGGAATCGCACCGCGATCCGCGCGATCGTGGCCGAGGTGGGGAGGGCGGCGTCCAGGCCCACCAGGCGCACGTACCGGAACCTCTCCTCGGCGCAGAGGAAGTCGCGCAGGTCCAGCAACGGCTTGCAGGCGGGAGAAGCGAGGGTCCCGTATCCCGGCCCCTTCGAGGACTGGAAATTGGCGGTCGCGGCACCCCCCTGGACTTCCACCGAACCCGTTTTGCGAAGGAGGAAGTGGCGGAGCGTCCAGGCCACCAGAGGATCCCGGCCCAGGAAGATCTCCAGCTCGGCGGGCCACGATGCGGCGCCCGCCCCTCCGACGGTGGCGAGCGCGAATTCCAGCGAGGCCTGTCCTTGCGAACCCGCCAGGAGCACGGCGGAATCCAGACGCAACTGGTGGACGGGACAATTTCCGGCAACAGTGGTGCGGATCCGCGCGGGATGGTCGGAGGGCCATGCCCGGACCTCGGAACCTGCCACGATGCGGTCCGCGGTGCCGGTCGTCCCGGCGCCCGGGATGAATTCGACGATGGCGACGGAGGGGAGGGGGATCTCCAGACCATGGGCCACCAGATCGAGGAGCTCGCCGGCGGTGTCGTCGTCCGCATCCTCCAGATCCGCGCGCGCGCGCGCGACCTGGAAGGCGAAGTTCTCGAACAACTGCTCCAGGTAGGGGTGGCGTCGGGCCACGTCGTCGATGGAAATCTTCTGCGCCAACGCGGGGTGCTCCCGGGCGAATTCGCGACCGGCGCCCAGCAAGTGTCGCATCTCCTCGTCGAAGCGGCGTTTCAGGTCGGACATGTTCTCAGCCGGTGGGGCGGACTTCGCCGCGCCCGTTGGGGAAGAAGGACGATTGGAACTGGACCCGCCCGATGCCGATGAGGCTCCCGGAGATCCGGAACTTCACCCGGGCGAAAGCCGGATCGAATTCCTCGAACTCCACGCGGACGTGTTCCATCCGGGGCTCGAACCTGCGGATGAGGGTCTCCATCTCCGAGCGGATCTCCGACGCGCTGCCCGGAAGCCGTCGGAACAGGTCGCCGATGTCGGACATTCCGAAATCCGGCATGTGCACCAGCATGCCCTTGCGGGTCTCGAGGATCCGCTGGATCTGGTCGGCCACGGAACGGATCCGCCGGGCCTGCCGAGGCACGCCTTCCACCGGCGTCCCGTCCAGGTACGCGCCGACGAGCATCTCGAGCAAACCTTCGCCCTGCATGGGGGGGAGCTCCTCGACGAAAAGGGCCATGGCGGCATGCGCCATGGCCCCGGTGGTTCAGCGAACCGGACGCGTCAGCGGCTGTTCCAGTCGTCCGTGTGGATGAGGTTGCCGTCCAGGAAGGTCCAGGTGATCTTCTGGTAGCGCAGCGAGATCTCTTCCTGGTGCACGTACTGCTCCTTGCTGGGATCCTTCACGTTGAACATGTAGGACCGCACGGAAGCGACCTGGACGCCGGTCAGCTCGTGGGTGAAATAGGGCTTCTCTTCGCCTTGGTCGGTGACCTGGTACCAGCGGATGGTGATCTTGGGAATCACTTCGCCGGTGGTCACGCGCTGGTAGAAAAGCGCCGAGCTCTTGTCGAAGGCCTTGTGGATGATCAACGGCTCGTGCTTGCGGGTGCCGGTGATGGAGCCCGTGTCGCGGTCGGTGGGAAGGTAGACCCTGTGGTTGAATTCCAGGATCTCCACCGTTCCTTCGCGACCGGCGACGGTGACGGAGCCCTGGATGCCTTCGACTTCCATGTAGGCGGGAATTGCCATGTTTGTTTCCTCTCGTTAATGGGGTTTGTTGGGGGGGATAGTTACTTGCCTTGCGGCATCTTGGAGACCAAGGAAAGACTCACGTCGATTCCCTCGACCTGGAAATGGGGCATGACCGAGAGGGCCACGCGGAAGAAGCCTGGATTGTCGGGGTTCTCGCCCACCGTGACCTTGCCGTAGCTCAAGGGGTGGGTGGCGGCGAGCTCGGGCCCCGGATTCTTCATCTCCGTGACCAGGCCCTTGATCCAGTTGTTCAGCTCCTGCTCGAGGATGGGCGCGCTCTTGGTGGCGCCGATGTTCTCTCGCTGCAGGACCTTGAGGTAGTGGGCCAGTCGCGCGGTCAGGAAGATGTAGGGCAGGCGCGCGTTGATGCGTTCGTTCGCGGTGACCGTGGGGTTGTCGAACTCCTCCGGGCGGCGGCTCGAGTTGGCCGAGAAGAAGCATCCGTAGTCGCGGTTCTTGTAGTAGCTGAAGGGGATGAACCCCTGGTTCGCGAACTCGAACTCGCGGGTTTCCGGGATCAGGATCTCGGTGGGGATCTTCAACTGGGTGCCCTTGCCCACGTCGAAGGTGTGGATGGGAAGGTCCTCCACCTTGCCGCCGGACTCGGGACCGCGGATCTGGACGCACCACCCGTTGTCCACGAAGGACCGGACCATGTTGGCGGCGAACGCGAAGGACGCGTTCCCCCACAGGTACTTGTCGTGTTCCGCGCCGATGACGGATTCCGTGTAGTGGAAGTCGGAGACCGGGTTGTTCTCGGGATCGTAGGGAAGCCTGAGCAGGAACCTTGGCAGCACCAGGCCCACGTAGCGGCTGTCCTCGGAGTCGCGGAAGCCGCGCCACTTGATGTATTCGGCGCGGTCCAGGTAGCTTTCCAGGTCGTCGATCTTGGGAAGCTCGTGGACGCTTCCCTTGCCGAAGAACTTGGACCCGACGGATCCCACGAAGGGGCAGTGGGCCGCGGCGGAGACGTGGGAGATGTCCGTGAGGAGTCCGATGTCCTGCGAGCCCGAGTCGAACTCGTAGCTGGAGATCAGGGCTCCGTAGGGTTCGCCACCCGGGGTGTCGTATTCGTCCACGTAGACGTGCTTGTAGAGCGCGGACTGGATGATCTCCGGCGAATCCTCGAAATCCTCCTGCAGGTCCTGCTTGGAGACGTTGAGGATCTCGATCTTGACGTTCTTCTTGAAGTTGGTGCGGTCGACCAGGAACTTGAGCTGCTTCCACTGCGCCTCGAGCTTCTGGAACGGATCCGAATGCACGATCTCGTCGAGCTGGGCGGAGATCATCTTGTCGATGAAGGCCACCTGCGCCTCGATGGTCGCGCGGTCGATCTTCTCGATGGACGTGGAGCTTTCCACGACGCTGCGGATGAACACGCGCAGCGCGGCGCCCATCCTCTCGTTGGCCTGGTGCTCGAAGAGCGAGCCGGCGTCGGAGTATTCGGCGATGTCCACTTCCTGCGAGGGCAGGTCCATGTTGATCGTCTCGTAGATGTACTGGAGGCTGTTTTCCGTCGACATGATTCCCTCAACCTTCCTTTTTCTCGGGGGCGACCTTGTCCAGTTCGGCGAGGATGCCTTCCATGGCGGACTTGTCCTTGAGGATTCCCTCCATGCGCTTGCGGAACTCGCGGTTGTCCAGCAGGTTGGAGCCCAGGTCGCGGATCAGGTTGCGGGCCGCCATCAGCTTGGAGAGCTCCGGCACCTGTTTGACGATTTCCGACGGCTCGAAGGACTTCATGTTCTTGATCCTGAGGTCGACGGCGAGGTCGGAGCCGTCGTTCCTGACCTTGTTGGGCACCACGGTCTTGACGCCCAGGTCCAGGGATTCGAGCACCTGGTCGAAGTTGTTCTTGTCGATGTTGATCTTCTCGCGCTCCGAGACGCGCGTGTCGTCCTTGCGCTGCGTGAAGTCCCCCAGGACCAGCAGCTTGAGGGGAAGCTCGACCTTTTTCTGGGCGCCGCCCTTGTCCACGTTGAGCTGGATGTTCACGCGCGCAGGAGGAATCTCGTTTTGGAAGCTCGTGCCTGCCATGGCTGACCTCGCTGAAGGGGAGTGGATTGGGACTGTGGCTAAAGATTAGAATTCAAATCTGGCAAGGAGGGCCGGGTCCGTGGATCCTGCCCTGGTGGCCAGCGCCTCGCGCCGTGCCAAAAGGACCTCCGACGCCCCGATTCCCGCCTCCAGCGCGGCATTCAGGGCCTTGAGATGGACCTCCATGATCTCCCGGCCAAGCAACGGTTCCCAGGCCCCCAGGTCCAGGCGCTCGGCCCGGTCGGCGATTTCCGTCGAGACCGACAGGGCGGGACGGATCTTGCCGCCCAGGAGGGCCGTTCGGGCGATCTCCAACTGCCTGACGGTGCGCGAACGCAGGTCGCCGTAGAGGAGACCCGCCTGGAGCAGATCCAGTGCGTCGGCCACCCTGCCGGAGGAGGCCAGTTCCCGAGCGGCCTGCAGGTCCGCTTCCAGCGTGTCTTCGCGGGCGGCGGCGGATCGGGCCGGCCCCCCGCCGCCTTCCCGCGCGATCTGGTCCAGCCAGTCCCGGGTCAAGACGGAAGCGACCGGCGAGCCGTCGCTGAACCTGAGGTCCACCAGACCGGGAACCCTCTTGAGCAGGCCCCGCAGTTCTCCCCGCACCGCATCCGCGCAGGGCTCCTGTCCCCGGCCCACCAGGGCCTCCACCACCCAGTATTGCAGATCCAGCCAAAGATGGAGACCCGGCTCCGTGAAGATGGTCTCGGACTTCTCCAGGATGGTTCCCCAGGATTTCTGGGCGAACAGGCCCTCCAGGAAGGAGACCCGAGCCGGGTTCGGAGCCGCGAAGGCCGTCTTCCCGCCTTCGTTCTTGGGAAGCGCCGTCAATTCCTGCCAACGGCAGACGCGCAGGAGCTTCCAGCCCACCGGACTGGCCGGGTCGGACGCGGACATCTGCAGGGCGATCTTCTGCAACACCATCATCAGGTCGCCCTTGGAGGCGCCATCGGCCACCGTCGGGGCCGGCCCCGAGGACGATGCCGCGTGGGAACCGGAGCTGGATGTCGGATTCGCGGGGGCCGGGGCGGCCAACGCGACCGGTCTGGTCGCCTTGGCCTTCTCCTCCACCAACTGCTGGAGAGGCTTCAGGGAGGGAGGATTGTCCGGGAACTTCCGTTCGATCAGGTCGCGGATCCGGCCCAGGGCCTGTGCGAAGGCCACCAGGGAGCCGTGGTCCTCCGGCGTGTGCGCCACCTGCGCGAACGTGCCCGTGGTCCGCTCCTCCACCAGCCACTTGAAGGCGTTCTGGCGAGCCCTATCGCGCTGGGGGTGGATGGCGTCCCAGTGCTCGGCCATCAGGGCGGAAAGCGCCTGGGCCGCGGCGGCACCCTCGCCCCATCCCCTGCTCATGGTGCCCGCGAGCATGTGGTAGCACAGGAGCGTGATGTCCTTGGCCTGGGTGAGGAGCACCTTCCTTGAGGCCGCGGCGATCTGCTCCCAGTCGCGCTCGGACATCTTGGCGATTTCGGCCTTCACGAACTCGAACTCCGTCGAGTACTTGGGGTCCTCGCCGACGGGCAGGGCCGCGGAGATGGGAGCCGCCAGTTCCTGGGCCTGGGGCAGGAGATCGGACTCGGGCAGGGCGGTTTCGCTCATGGTCTGGTTCTCAGCGGAAAAGATCGGGGAGGAGGGCGACGTGGAAGAAATCCCGGTCCTGGAAGGGTCCCCCGGGTTGGTCGATGTGCACGGAAAGCGGCACGTCCACGATGTAGCTGCGCTCGTCGAAGCTGAAGGTGGCGTCGGGGGAGCCGGGAGACTTGGAGTCCATCAGCCGCAGGAGGGCCCACTGCCCGTCGCGCTTCTCCTCGAAGGTCTGGTTCACGGTGGCAACCTGCAGCGAGATCCCGTTCTGGTCGGGCATCGGCCAGCGCAGAGAGAGCTTCCGGTCCGTCCCCGGGGGGACGTCCAGGGTCTGGGAGCCCACGCGCAGCGTCACGTGGGCGCGTGGATCGGCATGGACGGAAATGGACGTGTTCAGGCCCTTCCAGGCGTTCCCACCTTTGCCGTAGAAGAAATCGGAGAGCCGCAGCAGCTTGCGCAGGGGCTCCACGGCTCCGGGGTCCAGCGACATCCCCATCCCGTTGAAGGCCACGGCCCGGACGTCGCCGTTCTGGACCTGCACCAGTCCGGCGAGGTCGGCGAGATAGGAGGCCAGGGTCCCGGTCTTGGGATTGAGCAGTGCGTCCAAATCGCCGATGGCCGCCTCGTTCTCTGCGTAGGGATCCAGGGGGTACCCTCCCTTCGACAGATTCTGCCAAGGCAGGAGGACCTTCTCCTTGTAGCCTGCCTGCGCCTGCGCCTGGGCCTGGGGGAAGGCGCGGCCCGCGACCTGCCGCAAGAGCCCCCAGGTGAAGCTCTGGAACCAGGGGCGAAGGTCCGCGGGAAGGGCGTCGCGCCGCGCCGCGGCCTCGTTCCAGGCGTGGACCAGCGGGTTGCGCGCGTCCTGGGCCGCGATGCCCTTGGCGAATTGGAACGCTCCGTCCGCTCCCGTCCATTGTCCGAAGAGGATTCCCAGTTGGGCCAGGTCCTTGATGTAGGCGTCCAGCGCACCCTTGCCGACGTCCGAGGACAATCCCCGCAACGAGCCGAGCTGGCGCGCCACCTGCACGTCCACGGGGTCGTCCCCGCCCAGGAGCTTGTCGGCCTCCGCCACGGTCTTTTCCGCGTTCGCCGCGGCCTTCTGGACATTCGCGGGCAGGAGGGATTTGGAGGTGTCCTTGGGAGGGGTCAGATCGGTCTCGGCGAGGATCCGCTGGAAGAAGGCCTGGAGTCCACGGGGATTTTGCGGATTGTAGGGGCTGGCCAAGGTGGCGAGAGTGGATCCGATCCTCTGGTTGTCCGCTGGCAAAGCGCAGGTGGACGTGTCCAGGACCGCACGCCAGGCGGTGGCGAACCCTTCCACGTAGCGGCGCTTCAATTCGGCGATGACGTCGCCGCTGGCGGCGGATGTTTCCTGTTCCTGGGCTCCCATCACCCAATCCGAGCCGCCTTCGGACATGGACTTGAGGGTGGGACGCACGGCTTCCAGCCAACCGCGCCGGGTAAACGCTGCGGGAATTTCCAGGGGGCGGCAGGTGAGGTCGGTCTGGGGGAGACCCAGCGAATCCCAATCGAGCTTGGGCAAGGTGTCCGCGGCGGCCAGAAGGTGGGCGAAGGTGCCGGTCTGGTTCTTCGCGTTGCGAAGTTGCATCCGGGCGGTGGCGACCAGGTTCGCATCCTGGGCACCGAGCCACGAGGAATCGCCGTCCGCCACGCGCTGGGCGATGTGCTCGGCCACCCGGGGAAGCACCGAGCGCTCGAAGGGAGGGAGCGCGCCGGAATAGCCCAGGTATTCGCTCCACGCCCGAACGAAGGCATCCGCGAGCCCCTTCTTCCCGACCTTCGGTTCCCCTTCCACCCAGCCTTGCCGCGTGGACAGCAGGTAGGCCTTCAGCGCGTCGTAGAGGTTCTCGTTGTCCTGGGCCGTGTCCCGCGATCGGGTCAGGGCGCGCAGCCTGGTTTCCTGGTCCGAGAAGGCCCCGCGCACCAGCTGGTGCGTCATGGTGTCGAATTGCCGTTCCGCGGCGGGAAGATTGTTGCCGCGGCGGTAGAATCCAGGGGCGAGAAGCCAGGGACGACCGTCGTCGATGTCCGTCACCAGCCGGTCGATGTCGTCGAACGCGGGCAATCCGGCGCGCATGGAGGAGGCATCTGCCCAGGTCACCGACTTGTCCTGGGCCAGGCGGACCTGCCAGCCCTTCTCCAGGCTGGCGCCGGTCACCCAGCCGTGCAGGGCCGACCAGACCAGGAGCACGGACAGCAGGATGGAGATCACGAAGACCGCGAGCGACACCACCGAAGCCTTGACCTGGCGACCCGCACCGAGCCGGGCCAAGGCGGGCTCGGAGTGGAGGTGTTCCAGGAACGCCTCCAGGGCCGCCACCGAGGTTTCCGCGGCGACGGGTACGGACCCTGCCGGAGGGCTTGCGACATCCTGGAAGGCGGCCGATCCGAAGAACATCGCATCGGGGGTGGAGGCGGACAGGGCCGCGGCCCGGGCCTTCTGCTGGACCAGTTGGGAAGGCAGGAGATAGATCCCGCGCAGGAATGGGTGGGGCTTGCACACGAATTGGCTGGCGCAGGACAGGGTGGCGGACTTGGCGCCCTCCTTGACCTTGCGGATGGAATCCAGGAACTGGAAGACCGCCTCCGGTGGGAAGGATTTGTCCCAGGCCGAGGCCAGATGCCCGCTCTCCTTGGCGTCGATGTCCGCTTCCAAGCGAGCCCAGGCCTGGTCGAACGCCAGGGGCAGGTCTTCCTGTCGGGTCCACGGCAGGGTGGTCCCTGGCGGATCCGGACAGACGCGGAAGAACTCGTCTCCGCCGGGAAGGGTCTCGGCCCCGTGGAGCCCGAGGTGGATGGGGAACTCGACCCCGGACGCTTCGGCCAGGTACCCGACGGCGGCGTGGATGGCCGGGGGCAGGATTTCCTTCTGCAGCGGCGACAGGACCAGGGCGGCGTCCACCGGTCGCGCCTTCCCGCGTTGGGACAGAAGTTCCAGGAGGAACCCGGCGCGGGACAGGGTCGCGGGCACGCGGGGATCGGGGAGCTCGCGCAGCAGCACGAAGATCTCGTCCTTGCGGGTCAGCCAATTGGCCAGGGCCTGGAACTCGCCGGAGAGTTCGTGCCGTCTGGATTCGGTGGCGTCCACCGCGCCGCTGGAAGTCAGAAACCGGCGGGAGGCTTCGAAGTCCGCGGAAACGGTCCAGACCAGTCGGCGTTCGCGCAAGGCCGAGCCGGAGCGTCCCGGAAGCTCCGTTCCCAGCGCCTCCAGGAGCTTGCGCACGTCGGAGGCGAATCCCGTCTTCCAGGACTCCTCGAAGTCGTCCGAGGATTGCGCCATCGCGCCCTTGGACAGGACCTTGATCAGCGCCTTCTGGCGGAGGTACAGGGCGAGGCCGATGCCCAGGACAAGCCACGCCGCGATTCCCGCCGTGCAGATCCAGTTCCACGCGGGTAGCTTGAGGACCAGGATCCACGCCGCCAAGCCTCCCGCCACGATCCAGACGACCAGCAGCCAGAACCAGAAGGATTTGAGAGTGCGCATTCCGTCCTCAGAGGTTCTGGGAAAGCCAAACCAGAAGGAAATAGGCGCCCACCGAGAGGGCAAGGAGGCCCAACCCGATCCAGACCAGGAACCTGCCGGTCCGCTCCTTGGGACGCTTTCCGGGAGCCTGTCGCAGCGAGGGGAACCAGGGCGGTTGCCTCCACGCGGCGTCCTGGCTCTTTCCGAAGGCGTTGGCCACCAGGCCTTTCAGCTGCGACGGGTCCTCCACACGGTACTGGCCGCGGAACCCGAGCAGGATGCAGCGCGCGTAGGTCTCCAGGGCTCCGACAAGGTCCGCCCGCTGGTGGAGCCGCTCCATGCGCAGGAAGAAGTTGGTTCCGGCGGACTGGTCGTGGAATTGGGCGACGGCCAGGGAGTGGCCCAGCCAGTCGATGGAAAAGGCGGTGGAGGAGAAGACCATCTCGTCCAACCAGGCGCAGAGCGCGTAGCGGGCTTCCTCGACGCTGGCGGAGGAATGGCCGTCGCGGCGGGCACGTTCGTCGAAGTCGGAGAGGGACTTGGACAGTTCCCGGCGCAGATCATCGGCCAGCGGTGGGCAGTTTCCGGCCAGGGAAAGCCCTCGGCGGAACACGGGGCGGGCCAGGATGGAAAGCGGCACCACCGGCTCAGCCCCCCTCGATCAGCAGTTCGATGGACGAAATGTCCAGGTTGGGAGGGGTGTAGACGCCCAGGAAGCCCTCCTCCAGCAACCCCTGCCACAGCGGCCCGCCGGTGCCGAGCTCGAAGCAGACCTGGCCGGTGGCTCGGAAGAAGGCCGGCACGGGAACCATGCGCGCCTCCACTCCCGGCAGGGCGCTGACGATGATGGCCTGGAGCTTGGAACGCGGAGCGGTCTTGGCATGCTGCCCGAAGAGCTTGACCAGTTGCTCGACCGCCAGCCCGGAACGGATCGCGAGGAAGAACTTCCTCCCCGCCTGCCAGGTCGGGGGGGGCAGTTGCAGGCTGAACAGGACGGGGGCTTCGCGGTTCATCGCCTTTACCAGGTTGTCCGTGCGGATCTCGCTGGAGAGGACCCGCACGAGCCAACGGAGCGGACCCAGGATGGATCGCGACGGGTCGGCGTGGTCGTAGCCGGACGGCAGGGGCTCGGCACCCCTGGTGAAGACCAGACCGCCCATGAGGCGCAAAAGATCCGCGTGGAGTTCGGCGGGATGGATCTGGAGGCTTCCCGTGGCGCGCTCCAGGGCGGGCAGGTGGGTGCGCAGGTGCAGGCACTCCAGCCACTGGCGCAGCCCCTGGACATCCACGGACGGGTTCTGTCTCTCCAGTTCCCGGCTGCGCTCGCGGACGGAATCGGCGAGCCTGGCCACCTGGTCGGCGAGCGGCGCCCAGGCGTTGATGTCCAGGAGCACGGGCAGGAAATCGTCGGCCAGGGTCGGCTGGCCCTGTCGCCCCCGCACGATCTCCGCCACCGGGAGGAGCAGGAATCCGTCGTTCGCTTCCGTGGAAAGGCGCAGGGAGAGGTTGGGCGCCACGAGTCCCACTTCGCGACGGGATCTGCCCGTGGCAGAATCCGGCAGGTTGCGGGGGAATTCGACGAACGCCGCATCGGGCCCCAGGTTCGCTCCGGAGTCCGAGGGAGTCGGCATGGCCAGGAACACGCGGACCAGGGGAACGTCCGTTCCCTGGGGCAGGAGGCGGGAGAGGGCGGATCCGGGCGTGGAAGCGGTGTCGAAGCGGATTCCCCCCGGGAAGACGCCGGCGGCTTCCCGGACCGAAACGGTGCCCGACGCCAGGGTGGCTTGGTCCAGCACGATGCGCGAGAAGCCGAAGCCCCGCGCCGGCGGCTGCCCGAAATGCTGGTGCACGTCCTCGCGCGCCGATTCGTCGGCACGCTGGAAGTGCTGGGGCAGCAGGGCAAGACCTTCCTTCCACGCGACTTTGCCGGTCATGATCGGACGAACCTCGTTTGGGAAAGTGTCGAAGTTAGAAACAGCGACAATAGTCTATTTTGTGCACAGTTGAAACCCTGGTCATCGAGGATCCCCTGATGCGCGATCGTCTTGAAAAACGTACCTGTTTCGCGGTTGGATTGGCTGTCGCGCTGGTCGCGGTGGGAGCCCGCGCCCAGGACCGGGGCACCTTGGCCATCCACACGGATCCGGACAGCGCCGTGGTGGTGCTGGACGGCGCCAAGGATCCGGAACCCCAACGCACACCGTACACGAACGAGAACATGGTCCCGGGCACCCACTCCGTCCTGTTGCGCCCGGCGGATCCGGCCTACATGCCCGCCGTCTACACGGTGAACATCGATCCCGGTCGGACCTCGGTGGTGGAACACTCCTTCGAATACCGCACCAAGGCCACCGGAATGGAACTCCTTTCCATCGCCCCTTGGAAGATGGACGTGGAATACGGGATCGGATACGCGCAGTACCTCAAACCGGACACGGGAAGCTCACCCTATCCTGCGGGCAAGCAGCCATCCAGCCTGGATCTTCCCCTCGAACTCCGATTCGGTTTCCCCTACGGCTTGGAATCCCACGTCACCATCCCCTTGGCGGAAAGGTCCGACCCGGGTGTTTCCTCGAGCTTGGCCCTGGGCGACGTGGACATGGGAGCCAAGTGGACCTACGCTCCGCTCAATTCCGCCGTGGACGTGTCCTACACCCTTGGCAGCGCAAAGACGGCGAACTTGGGCGAGCGCTCCGATGCGCTGACGCTCACCCTGATCACCAGCCAACGCTACCAGATGTTCGACCTGGCGGGGAACATCGGCTATTCGCTGCGTTTCAACTCCATGGATTCGGGAAATGTCGTTCCGGGCGATGCCGCCTTCGGGCGCGTTCGCGCCGGGGTGCTCTTTTTCGACCAGCTGCTTCCCTATGTCCAGGCGTCGCTGGACTATCGGTTCCCCACCACAAAGGGCTCCGCAACGGTGGACTCGGCGTCCATCCTGGTCACCGCCACGCCGGGGCTCGTCTGGTACGCCTCACGGAATCTGGCCTTGGAGATCGGCGTTCCGCTGGGCCTGTACGCTTCCAACCAGGAGACGCGTTGGGGTCTGCAAGCCTCCCTCGCCTGGGGATTCGGTCTTGGTTCCAAACCCGCCCCCCCCGCATCCGGCAAGGCCGCTCCCGTCTCGGCCTATCCCTTGCAGCCCGTGGGCGTGCCCCAGAGCGCGCCTTCCCACGTGCTCTTCTCCAGCCGCGATGTCACCAACGGCGAATACAAGGCCTTTTGCGACAAGACCGGCCACGAATACCCCGCCGACCCCGAATTCGCCGCGCTTCCGAACTACTTCGCGGATCCCCAGTATGCGGACTATCCCGTGGTGAACGTCTCCATCGCGGACGCCAGGACCTATGCCACATGGTTGGGCAAACGCCTGCCCACGGTGGGCGAATGGCGCCGGGAAGTGGAGAACCTCAACCTGTCCGGATCCCAAGTGGCTTGCGGGCTCGATGCTCCGGAACCCGCTTCCAGCCGTGTCCAGGGCATCGGGCTCTACAACATGGTCGGCGATGTGGCCGAGTGGGTGGAGAACGACCGCAGTTCGGGGTCGGTGGCGTACATCGCGGGCGGGTTCTTCAGCCTGCCCCGGGAGCGCTGCCTGGACAAGGGCCGCTGGGTCGATGTCGCCTCCCCGGTGGGAGCCAAGTACATCGGATTCCGTCTGGTGACGGAGGTCAAGTGAAGTTCCGAAGCATCCCGTCGGCCTGCCTGGCCGTCGCGATCTGCTCGATCTCCGTCGGCGCCCGCCCCCTGGACAAGGTCCGCAAGGACGCGCTCACGGTGGGGATCGGGACCGACAACCCGCCCTTCGGATACAACGAGACCGCCGACCGCAAGGGATTGGAATACGATCTGGTCGCCGCCCTGTCCGAGGGGATGGGCGTGCGTTTCCGGGTGGTCAAGCTCGGATCCCAACGGGAAGGGGAGGAAAAGCTCCTCGCGGACCGGGTGGACATCGTGATCGGTTCGGTGAAGTCCACCGAGGACCTCCGCGACCGATTTCTGACGACCGTCCCCTATTTCCGCACCGGGCTGGGGATCATGGTCCTGAAATCCAACCAGTCCGTGTACACGCTCAGCGACCTCAACGGGAGGCCGGTGGCTGCAACGCCGGAATCCAACGCCGACAAGCTGATCGAGAACTTCATCCCCAAGGCCAAGCTGGAACTGGTCCGCACCACCACGGACGGCCTGACGCTCCTGGGGACGGGCGAGGTGGACGCCTTCGTGAACGACCGATCCACGCTCGAGGCGGAATCCGAGCGGAACCCCGCGATGCGCCTCCTGGATGTCAGCCTCACAGCCGACAACTACGTGATCCTGGTCAACAAGAAATCGGGCACTCTGCTGGAAGCGCTGAACACGGAACTGAACCGGATGCGCACCCCCTCCTCGCCGGATTCCCAATGCCCGCTGGCCCTGCTGTGCGCCAAATACAAGCTTGGATTCACGGTGAGTCCGGCCACCCGACCCGGCATCCCTGCGGTTTCCGCCGCTGGGCCTTCGCCCCGGACCACCGCCAGCAGGGACGCCCCGCAGGATCTCGAGAGCCGGTTGGAGGCGGTGGAGCGCCAGCTCAAGGAGATCCAGGCGAGCCTGGCCCAGATCAACGCCGACTTGAGGGCTGCCGGGAGATAGGGCGCCTCAGCGCTTGGTGGTGTCCATGACCTGCAGGTTGGGGATCCGCCGGGCGAACTGGTACTTGTTCAGCCAATAGTTCTCGTCCAGGCTCGAGTACTTGACCCCTTGGGACGACGTGGCATTCACGAATTTTCCATCGCCCATGTAGATGCCCACGTGTTCGATGCTGTCCTGGGTGGGACCGAAGAACACCAGGTCGCCGGGTTGCAGGCCGAACTTGAAGACGGGCACGCCGAAGGAGCTTTGCCAGGAAGCCTTGCGGGGAAGTTCCAACCCGTAGGCCTTGCGGAAGACCTGACGGGAGAAGGCGGAACAGTCGATTCCGGTCTGGCTGTCTCCGCCCCAGACGTAGGGGATGCCCAGATAGCCGTCCGTCACCTTCTTGAGCGGGGTGATGTCGATCTCGCGACTGGCCACCAGTTTTTTCCCCAGGTTCCGACCTTCGTCCCGGGTGTACGCCTGTCGGTTGTCCGCCAACTGGACGAATTTCGGCCCGCATCCGGACATCAGGACCGCCGACGCGCAAGCGCAGGCCCCGAGGAGGGCGGATCGCCTCTGCCGCCCAGGGTGGGAACAGGTGACCATGAAGGGAAACATAGCTAGGTTGTGGGCGCCATGTTCCTCAGCCGGACCCATCTCCGATCCGTGCCGATGGCAGCGGTGCTCCTTGCGGGAGCAGGCTGGTCGGCACCGTTCTACGGTCGCGACGCACTGGCCGATCTCCGGCAGTACGGCGTCGCCGTGCGCGTGGTCTGCACGGGCGCCTTGGAGCAGGACCAGGAGTCGTTCGCCAACCACATCCAGAAGCGCCTGGAGGCCCGTTCCGTCCCTGTCTGGCCGCAGGGTTCGGTGACCTTGAAGCTCTTCGTGACCAGCATCCAGTCCAACGACGGGCTGTTCGTGGTCCACATGCGCATGGAACTGGACCAGGCCGCCTTCCTGGGGTCCAACAACCGGCTGGTGGACGCCCCCACCTGGGACGCCTGGAAGATGGGAGAGTACCGGGAAGAGGATCTCATGACCGAGGTCGACGACCTCACACGACAATTCCTGAACGACTACATCGCCGCCAACTGAATCCGGAGACTTCCATGAAACGCACGATTCTCCTCCTTCTGGCCGCCTTGGCCGCCGCACGGTCCCAACCGCAGGGGCTCGTGGTCATGGACTACCAGTCGCGGGGAATACTGGACAAGACCGTCCTGCGGGAGCTTTGGGACCGGACCTGGCAGATCGCCGCATCCTTTCCGGAGGCCGGGACGGTGCCGGTGGAAGACACGCGCAAGCGCATCTTCGACCAGAACGTGCTGGTGCCCGTGCGCTGCGACGAGGGCTGCTACCAGAGAATCGCCGTCAAGCTCCAGGCAGCGCAGATCCTGCTGCCATCGGTGGAGAAGACCGGCGACCAGCTCAAGTTCGAATTCGTCCTGGTGCAGGGGGAATCCGGCAGGAAGCTGCAGGACGTCTCCGTCTGGTCCGACGGTCGCGTGGACCGGGCGTTGGCCTCGGGCATGACGAAGGTGCTCGCGGGTACCGGTTCGAACGAGGCCGTGGAGGTTCCGACCGCTCTCTGGACGACCCTGGGCGTGGGTGCCGTGGGCCTGGCCGGCGCGCTCTGGTTCGGGCTCGAACAGAACCGGTCGGTACCCGGTCCGACGTCCCAGGGCCCCATCTTCTAGTTCGCCGACGAAATTCCCTTCCAGTTCATCACCCCCCCGAAGCAGGTCCGACATGGTTTCCAAGGACATCCGCAAACTTCTGACCCGGCTCAATCCCGCCACCGCGCGCTTCCTGGAAGGCGCCGTGGGCTCCTGCGTGCACCGCACCCACTACGAAGCCACTCCCGCGCATCTCCTCGCGCAATTGGTCGAGGACGAGCACGGCGACGTGGCCGTCATCCTGGAAACGGTCAACGCCGACCGGTCCAGCTTCAGGACCCTCCTGCAGGAGGAATTGCGCGCCTGCAAGACGGGCAACAGTTCGCGTCCCGTCTTTTCCCCGGGGCTGGTCGAACTCCTGGAGCTCTCCTGGGCGGAATCCTCCCTCAACTTGGCGCAGGACCAGATCCGCAGCGGTGCCATCCTGCTGGCCTCCTATTCCATCCTCAACCAGTTCTCGCCGGAACTGCAGGACTACCTCCGGACCCTGCAGCCGGAGAAGATCCGGACGGAATTCGACAAGATCGCGCTGAAAAGCGCCGAATCCAAGTCCGTTCCCGCCGCCAAGTCCGCCGCGGGCAAGGAGGGCGGATCGGCCTTGGACAAGTTCACCATCGACTTCACCGAACAGGCGCGCAAGGGCAGGATCGACCCCATCTTCGGCCGCGACGGCGAGATCCGCCAGGCCATCGACATCCTGTCCCGGCGCCGCAAGAACAACCCCATCTTCATCGGGGAAGCGGGAGTGGGCAAGACCGCGGTGGTGGAGGGACTGGCGCTCAAGATCGTCCAAGGAGACGTGCCCGAGGTCCTCAAGGGCGTCCGTCTGCTCTCCCTGGACCTGGGTTTGCTCTCCGCCGGAGCCGGCGTGCGCGGCGAATTCGAAAGTCGCCTGAAGGGCGTCATCCAGGAAGTGAAGGAATCGCCGGTTCCCGTCATCCTCTTCATCGACGAGGCCCACACCCTGATCGGGGCCGGCGGAGAAGCGGGCAAGGGCGACGCCGCCAACCTGCTCAAGCCCGAGCTCGCCCGAGGCGAGATGAAGTGCATCGCGGCCACCACATTCTCGGAATTCCGCAAGTACCTGGAGAAGGATCCGGCCATCGCCCGCCGCTTCCAGCAGGTGGTGATCCCGGAGCCGGACGCCGCTTCCGCCGCGGTGATGCTGCGGGGCCTGCGCGAGCGCTACGAGGAGTTCCACAAGGTGCGCATCTCGCACGAGGCGGTGGAGGCCGCCTGCGACCTTTCGGACCGCTACGTCCCGGGACGCCAGCTTCCCGACAAGGCGGTCGACCTGTTGGACACGGCGGCGGCCAGGGTCCGCATGGGATTGACCACGCGCCCCGCCCGGCTCGTGGGGTTGGACCAGGAGATCCTGGACATCGGATCGGAACTCGATTCCCTGGAACACGACGAGAGCCTCAAGCCCGGCGTTGCCAGCTTGGTGCGCAAGGGCGCGCTCCACGAGCGGCGCGAGGCGGTGAAGCAGGAGGTGGAGGAGATCGAAGGGCGCTGGAAGACGGAACTCTCCAAGGTGAACGAGATCCTGGCTCTGCCCGCCGACCAACCTTTGGAGGCGCGCCGGAAGCTCTGGGAGGAACTGGCCGCCCTGCAAGGCGAAAAACCCCTGGTGCACGCCTACGTGACCAGACAGGTTCTGTCCGAGGTGATCGAGGAATGGACCGGGATTCCCGCCGGCAACATGCTGCGCGACGAGGCCCGCCTGCTCCTGGAACTGGAGAACACCCTGAACGGGAGGGTCATCGGGCAATCCTGGGGCGTGCGCGAACTCGCCCAGACCATCCGCTCGTCGCGCATGGGGCTCACCCGACCGGAAACCCCCAAGGGGGTGTTCCTGATCACGGGCCCCAGCGGCGTGGGCAAGACCGAGGTCGCCAAGGCCATCGCGGATCTACTGTACGGAGGGGAGCGATCGGTGGTGACGCTCTCCATGTCGGAATACCAGGACGCCATCTCCGTGACCGCCCTGAAGGGCGCGAGCGCGGGCTACGTGGGCTACGGCGACGGCGGCACCCTCACCGAAGGCGTGCGCAAGAACCCCTACACCGTGGTGATCCTGGACGAGATCGAGAAGGCCCACAAGGACGTGCTCAACATGTTCTACCAGGTCTTCGACCAGGGCGTCCTGCGCGACGGCGAGGGGCGCGACATCGACTTCCGCAACACCGTGGTGATCATGACCTCCAACCTGGGCCTGGACACCATCACGCGCATGGCCACGGACGCGGAGAACCAGTACGCGTACGAGGAATACACGGAAGCGATCCTGCCCGAGCTCACCGCCCATTTCCAGCCCGCCCTCCTGGCCCGCTGCAAGGTGGTCCCGTTCCTTCCGCTGGGAACGGATTCGCTCCGCCACATCGTGAGCCTGAAGCTCGACAAGGTCGCTCGCCGCCTCGCCGACCAGCACGGCGTCCAACTGGCCTGTTCCGCGGCGTTGCTGGACCACATCGTCGAGCAGTGCAACCTGGTGCAAAGTGGCGCGCGGCTTCTGGATTCGCTGTTGGACCGCGACATCCTGCCGGGTGTTTCCGCTTTGCTGTTGCGCAGGATCGCCGAAGGAGCCCGTGGCAGCCGCATCGCGGTGGGCCTGGGCGAAGACGGGCGGCCTTTCTTCCGCCTGGACGACGGAGAAGACGTCGCACCAGACCCCACCACGTAAGGAGTTCCAGCCATGAGCGCGGACACCACCCTCTACAATTTCTCGGTCGACGGCCTGTCCGCCGGAACCTTCGCCGTGCTCAGTTTCGTCGCCGAGGAAGCCCTGTCCACCGCCACCAGCTTCCAGACCGTGGTCGTGTCGAAGGAAAAGGGCCTGTCCAGGGAGGAGATGGTGGGGAAGGAGGCGGTGTTCTCCATCCACGTGAACGGGGAGCACGCCTTGCACGGGATCGTGGCGGAATTCCACGAGGAGCCCTTCACCGACGTCCTCAGCCGCTACGAGATCGTGGTCAAAAGCCGCCTGGAACTGATGAATTTCGGGGCCCATTGCCGCATCTTCCAGGGTCGCACCGCGCCGCAGATCCTCACCGCCCTGCTGGAGGAGGCCGGGGTGGATCCCAAGTCCTACAAGCTCGCCCTGACGGGAACCTACCCCGCCCTGGACATGCGCGTCCAGTACAACGAGACGGATTTCGCCTTCTTCTCCCGCACGGCCGAGGCGGTGGGGATCTTCCATTTCGAGGAAATCGACGACGACGACGTGGTGCTGGTCCTTGCCGACGACAATTTCGCCTTCCCCCCTTCCCGGCAGACGGACCCCCTGGAGTACCGGCCCGGGGCGGGCCTGGTGGAACGGACCTACGACGCGATGTATTCGCTGCGCCGGTCCAATTCCCTGCAGCGCGGCAAGGCGCGATTTTCCGGCTACGACTACGAACAGCCGGGAGCCGTCCAACGCGGCTCCAACGGCACCGGGAACGGGGAGTGGACCCGCCACGAGACGGGAGCGAAGAGCGCCGCGGAATTGACGGACATTTCCCGTCGCGTCCGGGAATCGGACAACATCTCCCACGACCGGGTGACCTGCACCACCCACAATCCCATGCTGCGCGCGGGCGGCAAATTCTCCATCTCCCAGCAGTTCGGATGGGGATTCGGGGGCGACTACGTCGCGGTTTCCGTGCTCCACGAGGGCTCCCAGGAAGGATCGGTCCTGGGAAGCGGTGCAGATTCCCACTACACCAACAGGGTGGTGGCCCAACCCATCGCCTTGCCCTTCCGTCCCGCGATGTCGACGGCCCGTCCGCGGATCCCCGGCGTGCTGGTGGCCAAGGTGGATGGACCCGACGGACCCTACGCGCACCTGGACGACGCCGGGCGGTACCGGGCGAGGTTCCCCTTCGACGAGAGCTCCAAGGGGCCCGGGGAGGCGACCCCGCCGCTGAGACTCTCTCAGCCCTACGCGGGTCCCGGTTACGGTCTCCACCTGCCCCTCCACAAGGGGTCCGATCTCGTGCTGGCCTTCGAGGACGGAAACATCGACAAGCCCGTGGCCTTGGGGGCGTTGCCCAACCCGTCCCAGAAGAGTCCGGTCGCGGCAGGAAACAAGAGCCAGTCGGTCTTGAAGTCCGCCACGGGAAATCAGCTCCTTCTGGACGACCAGGGCGGCAAGACGCGGGTGGTCCTGCAGTCCTCCACGGGTCAGCAACTCTTCCTGGACGACGTCCCCGACACGGCGGGGGCCCTCTTGCAGACGGTCCACAAGCACCGCCTCCTGCTGGACGACAAGAACGACACCTTGGAACTGTCGGTTTCCGACGGTGCCCATTCCCTCAAGATCCTGTCGGAGAAGGGGATCCTGACCCTCCGGACCAAGTCCGGCCACTTCCTCAAACTGGACGACGACAAGAAGGCCGTGTCGCTGCAGACCGCGGGCGGGCACCTGCTCAAGCTCGATGACAACGGGGGGCAGGTGACCCTACAGGACGGCAAAGGCAAGCATGTGGTGCAGATCGACGCCGGGGGAGGGATCTCGCTCACCACCGAAGGCGATCTCCAGCTTTCCGCCAAAGGTTCGCTGAAGATGAAGGCGAAGGATGTCAGCATCCAGAGCGACAGCGGGGCCATCGACGTGAAGTCCGCCCAGGCGCTGAACCTGCAGGGGATGAACGCGAACCTCAAGGCCGACCAGAACGTCGCCATCCAGGCCGGGATGGAGGCCGGACTGAAGGCGGGTACCAACCTCCAGTTGGAGGGAACCATCAACGTGGAGTCCAAGGCGGGAGTGGCCAACAAGATGACCGGGGTCATGACCAACGTCGAATCGAGCGCCATCAACACCATCAAAGGTGCCATGGTCATGATCAACTGACTCTGGAAACCGGGTGCCACCGACCACCAATGCTCCGATCGCGCCGGAGGATCTTCCCGACACCCACTTGGCGTAGAGGCCGCCATGGCGTACATTCCCCCCTTATGTCCAACGGTACCCTTCCGATCACGCGGGAAGGCCATGAAAAGCTCGTGGCCGAACTGCACCTGTACAAGACCGTCGAACGCCCCAGGATCATCCAGGCCATCCAGGAAGCCAGGGCGCAGGGCGATCTCTCCGAGAACGCGGAATACGACGCCGCCAAGGAGAAGCAGGGGAAGATCGAGGACCGGATCCGGGAACTGGAAGACAAGATCGCCCGCGCGCAGATCATCGAAATCGACGCGTCCACTTCCGAGACGGTGATTTTCGGCGCCACGGTGACCGTGGTGGACCAGGCCACCAGCAAGGAATTGCAATACCAGTTGGTGGGCCCCGAGGACGTGGACATCCTTCGCAACCGCATTTCCATCCTAAGCCCCATCGGGAAGGCGCTGGTCGGGAAGCGTCGGGGAGACGCGGTCCTGGTCACCACGCCACGCGGCGAGAAGAATCTGGTCATCCAGACCTTCCGCTGATGCCCGAACTCGTCCTGATCCACGGCGACAATCCTCCCGAGAGGGAAGTCGTCCTCCAAGGCGAGTTGGAGAAAGCGCTGGGTTCCGGGGGCCAGATCATGGGGGCGCATGTCTTCCAGGGGGCCGAAGCCGACCCCCAGGCACTGGTCACCGCGTTGACGCCCAGCCTTTTTTCCGAAACCGGAGCGGTGGTCATCCAGGGGATAGAGGAATGCCCCGCCGCCATCAACGAAGTCCTGCTCGGGGGCGTGCGCGGGGCCCTGGAGAGCGGAATCTCCGTTTTCCTGGTGGGAGAAAAGGGGCCCAACCAGTCCAGCAAGGCCGGCAAGGCCCTGATGAAACTGGTCAAGGAGGTGGGGAAGGAAAAGTCCTGCCCGGCTCCCAAGCTCCACGAGTTGCCCGGCTGGGTGGAAAAGCGCGCCAAGTTCCGTTTCCGGCGCGCCATGGACCGGGAGGCGGTGGAGCTTCTGGTGGAGAGGGTGGGCACCACGGACTTCCGCAAGGTGGGGGAGGTCCTGGCCGACCTGGACCGGGAGCTGGAGAAGCTCGACTCGCGGCTGGATCCCGGGCAGAAGATCCCGGCGGCACTGGTGGAGGACCTGGTGGGAGACCGCCGACCGGTGTCCCTCCAGGACTTCCTGGACGCCATGGCCCACCGCAAGCCCGCCCAGATGGTGAAAGCCCTGTTGCGTCTGCGGGAGGAGGGCATGCCCGGATTCCTCCTGGCCCAGACCGCGTGGACGGAATTTGTCCAACTTTTCCGGCTCCGCAAGGCGCTGGACCGCGGCGAGCGGGCCGACGGCGCCGCCCGGGACCTGGGCATCAACGACTTCGTGTTCCGCAAGCGCGGCTTCGAACTGGCCGCGAAATCGCGTCCGGCCGACAGATGGCTTTCGGATATGGCATCCTTGTGCAGGATCGAATCGCAGGACAAGAGGGGCCACTACCAGAACGAGTGGCTACTGGAATTGGAATTCCACCAGATCAGCCGGTAGAGGGGGAGAAGACAATGTCCGAGCTCGTAGAGACTCCGCGTGCGCCCACAGGATGCGTTGGATTGGACAGCATGATGCGAGGTGGACTCGTGGAGGGATATTGCGCCGTCGTGGAGGGGTCTCCCGGCACCGGGAAGACCACGCTGGGGCTGCAGTTCCTGGTGGAAGGAGCCAAGCGCGGCGAACCCGGCCTCGCCATCACCTTCGAGGAATTCCCCGAGCAGTACTACGAGAACGCCCAACAGCTGGGTTGGGACCTCCGCGCCCTGGAGGCCGAGGGCCTGCTCAAGGTGCAGTTCTCGGATCCGCTGACCTTCATCCAGGGGCTCCAGGACCTGGAAGGCCACGTCTCGGACCTGGTGGAGGAGTTGGGCGCCAAGCGCCTGCTGGTGGATTCCGTCAGCCACTTCGAACGCCTGACGGAGGATGCGCAGACCCTCCGGAGGATCGAGACCGACCTGATCCACGCCCTCAAGCGCGAGGGATTGACCTCCATCCTGCTCAAGGAGAATCCCCACGTGCTGGGCGGCTGGGACCGCAGCGACAACCGCGTGGCCTTCATCGCGGACGCATTGGTCCTTCTGCGCTACATCGAACTGGAGTCGGAAATCAAGCGCGGCGTGGTGGTGCTCAAGCTGCGCGGTTCCGACCACGACAAGGAAATCCGCCAATACACCATCCAGGCGGGCGGCATGGTGGTGGGCGACGTCTTCCAGGGCGTGGGCGGACTGTTCATCGGGACGGGAGCGCGCGGGGAGAAGGGATAGGCTCAGCGCAGCGGCGAGGGGTCCCGGGAGAGGGCCGTATCGGAAACCGCGCGATCCAGGACCAGCAGATGCGAAAGGTCCAGACTTCCACCCAGGCCGACGTCGCGGAGACTCCAGGAGGATCGATCCGCCAGGGTGGAGGCCGTCGGAACGAGAGCGACCCTCTCGATCCCGTCCGCCGCGAGCCGGAGGGTCTTGCCGTCCCAGGAGAGGCCCAATTGGAACCAGGACTGGCCCGGATCCCACGCCACCGAGGTATCGCGATCACCGCCTTGCAACGTGATCCAGCCGTTTCCGACCCCCACCTGCACTCCCGTGCCAGTGGTGGAATCGGTCCAATCCAAGACCCAGATGGACCCGATGGAAGGCGAGAGTTGGCGCGCGCGAGCACCCACGGAAAAGACGCCGGTGTCCGGCAGGCCAGAAATGATGGTGCCGAGGGACCCTCCCAAGCCGGCCCGAAGAAACCCGCCGGAGTCGACGGGAGAAACGAGAACCGAAGAAACCGATGCCTGGAAGTCGCCGAGGAGGGTGGTTCCGGTGTCCGCGAGCCAAGCCAGATGGAATCCATCCGCGACCGAGAACGGGCCGATCGGCACGGACCCCGATACGCGCTGGCGCAAGGTCGCTTTCCCCGAGGGTGGCAGGAGGAGCCAAACCGTCCGGTCGGCACCCGTGGTTTTCCCCATGTAGGCGGGAATCTCCGTTCCGGTCGAGTCGGTAAACACGGTGGCGGAGTCCGAGAGCAGGGAATCAGGTACAAGCCAGGGCGAAACGATGGGATTCGGTGCACCCGAAAGTTCGGTTCCACCTCGGTAGACGGCACCTGGAGCGGCGAGGGTGATGACGAGTGGATTCGGGCCCGGATCCAGCGTCCAACCAGGGATCCCTCCCACCTCCACCGGAGTGGGCTGTGGAGGCAAGCTGTCGAAGACGAAGCCGGACGTGGAGTCCAGGCGGGTCGATCGCGCCAGTCCTGGGATGGAAACCACCGCCCCTGCGGATCCTCCCAGGACCGTGGCCCGCAGAGGTCGCACGGTATTCAGGGTGCTGGAAAGCGAGGTGTCGTGGTTCCCGCTCAGGTCGATTCGGACGGCAAGCCCCGAAAGACGGGCCTCCAAGGTCCAGGACCCGGAGCCGAACCGGGTCTGCAGAAGGCCTTGGGCGTCCGTCTGCGCATGGATCCAGTTCGTGGCGGTGGAGCTGTCGACGGCGGTGGAGGGCCGGATGGCCACTTGGGCGTGCGCGGCGGGACTGCCATCGGGAAGCAGGAGGATCGCCGTCAAGGCATTCCCCGCTTCCGTTCCCGTGGTCCCCGCGGCGACCCTGTCCTGTCCGCAGCCCGCGAAGAGGAAGGGAAGGAGTATGGGCAGAAATCGTCTCCACAGGCGGGGATCAGACACGCGGGAGGTCCTCCGGGAGCGCGAGGGGAACGAGTTGCAGCGAGAGCTGATAGACGCGATCGGGGTTGTCCATGGCGGCGACGGTGGCCAGGACGCGGGTTCGGAAATCCTTCACCATCTCGACGATGCGGGGGTATCCCTCGGGCGGAATCGACACGGTGAGGGAAGATAGATCGCGGATATCCTTGGGAAGGCCCTCGATGGCCTCCAGGGACAGGAGCAGGGATTGCCGGTGGAAGTGGCGCACCATGGGCGCTTGGGCCGGAGATCCGTCCCTCAGGAAGGCGTCGCGGACTTGCCAGATTCCGTCCGAATCCCGTTCGACGAGCCCAAGCCGTTCCAAGGTGCGAGCCGCTTCGCGCACGCGTCGGGCGGTCTGCCGCGGTCGGAGCAGGTTTCCCAGTCGCGCCCAATCGTCCCCGAATTTCCCGCACGACAGGAGCGAGCGCAGAGCGACGTGGATCCAGCTTTCCCAGTAGGCGGCCTGGATGTCGTCCAGCGGCACCGGCGAGACCTTCCGCAGTTCGGCCATGCGCGCGAAGCACGCCTGCGCCTCGCGGTGTCCCTTGGCCTTGGCGTGGTGCACGCACAGCCGGAAGTATTCGGCCTCGTTTCCGGAGAGTTTCAACAGATCGCAGACCGGTTGGATCCGGGAATGCGACAGATGCCGCTCCTGGGCCAGGATCTTGGACAAGAGACTGGGATCCATGGCCAGATGCGACGCCATCCAGCGCAGCGAAACCGCCGCGCGCTCCGTCCGCTCGCGCTCCAACCATTCGCGCAGGAAGACGCGGTAGTCGGTGGCGGTCCAGACGGAGTCCATCCTTCCAACTTGCCTTTTCCGGGGCATCGCGGAAAGATTCCCAGTCCGACGGGTGTGGACATGTTGTCCCGGAGCCATTTTGGGAATGGACAGGATGTCCACAGGAAGAATGGGCGCGGGTGTCGGTTTGCGACCGGGAAGCGCGAACTTTTGGAAAGTCGTCCATCCCCATCGAAAGGAGTCTTCCATGCGCATCGTCCCATCCCTCCTCCTGGCCGCGGGCCTCGCCGCCGCCGCCCGGGTCCCCGTCTTGTCCGAACCGCGGAGCTTGCCGTTGCAGGGGCACACCTTCTACGCCAACGACGCCTGGGGAGACTCGACCCTCTGGGGTGGCCATACGGGAGGTTTCTACCGCTTCATCCGGAGCGGCCAAGTCTACCTCGATGACAGTCTGAATTCAAGCCAGATCCAGTCATCCGTCCCGCACATCTACCCGCAGTTCAATTATTCAGTGGTATCTAGCGGGCAGAGCAATTCGGAAGTTTTCCAGATTGACCCCTTCTCCCGCGCCATCGGGTGGATCTCTTCGCCTCTCAACCTCGCCGGGGCTCGTCTTCCGGGAGAAGTATTCATGGAGGGTGGCTACATGTCCAGCCCTCGGGGTGTCGACGGATCGGACACGTTGGGATTTTTCCTCTGCGGTCCCAAACAAGTCTACCGTGTCCGGGAGGTGTTCCGAACCTCACCTTCCGGAGATACGACCCTCACCACCGGGTATTGGATCCCCGACGATTCCCTGGTGATTGGAATCTCCTCAGGAATCGATGCTTTTGTTCATGGTGCCGCCTACATCCCCGATCCAATGGACATTGGCCCCGATGCCCATTGCAATATCGACGTGTCCACTGGTGTCGGTGTCATGGCTCTTTGTCCATGGACCGGTGCGAAGACCTACTTCGCGACCGGGAGTCCCTGGACAATTCTGGAACAGCCCCTGGACAGCATCCCCGCTCCTAATGTCACTGCGGTGTTTTCCGGATGGTCGACGGAGTGGCTCGCCTACAGCGATGTGACCCATCGGATCTGCCGCAAAACAGCTGGTGGAAGTGTTGTTTGGGATTCACTGGATGCGCCCGGGCCGACCTTCAATCACGTTCCTCCGGTCCGGGGCGATTCCCTGGTGGTTTTCGCGGTGGATTCGTTGCGATCCAGCCTGATCCTGGCCAAGTGGACCAAAGACACGTTCTTTTTCGCCGGTAGGGTTGATCTCGGAGCGCCGGTGAAGTACACCATGGCCATTGGCGGATCCAACCTCTGGGTCCAAACCGACAGCAACCTGATCTCCTTCCGCGTCTCCTGGCAGGAGGTCTCACCCTCGGGGATCGAGACCCGATCGCCCGTCGCGCACGATCTGGCGGTCACCGAGGGGCCGATGGGAACAGGCTTCCTTTGGAACGGGTTCGCACCGACCAACGCCACCATCCAGGGCGTAGATGGCCGGGTCGTGGACAGAATCCGACTGAACCCCGGGCGGACCACGTGGTGGCGCGGCTCGCGTTCGGGGCTCTTCCTGGTGCGGACTCCGGACGGCACATCGAAGTTCCTGGTGAGGTAAGACCGCTTCCATCGCCGATGAACCCCCGCCGGGGCGTCCGCGACAGATGAAACAGGCGACCCCGGGGATTTCCCCGGGTGAGCTGCCACGGGGGTTTCCTCGACCCCCGTGGCCATTTTTGCCGACGTAGCTAAATACGTATTTCCAAGTAACAATTTTTGATTTGCATAAAAATCATGGCTCCTCCCCGCCGCCCCTCTCGTCCATCAGGGCCACCGACTTCACCTGCGCCCACACCTGCCGACCCGGCGCAATGCCAAGGGTGGCGGCGGATCGCCGGGTCAAGCGCGCGAGCAGAGCCGTGCTCCCCACCCGCACCCTGGCCAGCGCCAGTCCCGGATGGTCGTCTTCGCCGATTTCCTCCACCTTCGCCGGCAGGAGATTGAGGATGCTGGTGTCGCGCGGTGGTTCCAGCGAAAGGCCCACGTCGCGCGCCAGGACGCGCAACCGCACGGAGCGGCCCTCGGCGATGCCGGTGTCTCGCGCCCACAAGGCGCCACCGGGGAAGTCGATCCTGGCAAGGTGCCAGATCCCGTCGCGTTCTCCCACGGTGCCTTCCAGCACCGCTCCGGGGTCCCCTCCCAATCGGATTCCCGGGTCCAGTCGGGAGAGCAGGTCCGGGAGCGTTCCCTGGGCCCTCACCCGTCCGGCGTCCAGCAGGACAAGGTGGTCGGCAAGCCGCACCACTTCCTCCGCGGAATGCGTGACGTAAAGGATGGGGATCTCCAGTTCTTCGTGCAGCCGCTCCAGGTAGGGGAGGATCTCGCTCTTGCGGGCCTGGTCCAGTCCCGACAACGGTTCGTCCATCAACAGGACCTGCGGGTCCACGCATAGCGCCCGAGCGATCGCCACTCGCTGGCGCTCCCCGCCGGACAGGGATTCGGGTCGGCGTTCCAGAAGCGTCGCGATCCCCGCGAGCTCGACGGCCCTGTCCAGGAGACCGATGCGAGACGTTGCCGACCTGCGCAGTCCGTAGCGCAGGTTACCCGCCACGCTGAGGTGTGGAAACAGGCTGGCTTCCTGGAAGACGTAACCGACGGGCCGCTTGTGGGCCGGAAGGAAGAACTTGCCCTCCTGCCATCTTTCGCCTCGGACCGAGATGGTTCCCGACGCAGCGGGTTCCAAGCCGGCCACGCATCGCAGCAGCGTGGTCTTTCCCGATCCCGAGGGGCCGAAGATGGATGTGATGCCGCGATCCGGGATGACGATATCCGTCTCCAAGGAGAAACCCGTACGATCCAGGCGAAGCGTGGCTCGGATGCCGTCCATTCAAGCCGTCCGCCGGCGCGGCCGCCAAAGCTGCACGGAGAGAAGCACCAGGAACGACGAGGCCAGCAGGGTTCCCGCCAGCCGGTGCGCCGCGCCGTAGTCCATGGCCTCCACGTGATCGAAGATGCGGATGGAGGCGACGCGCGTCGCGCCGGGAAGGTCCCCGCCGATCATCAGCACCACCCCGAACTCTCCCACGGTGTGCGCGAAGGTCATCGCCGTGGCGGTGAGGAATCCCGGCAGCGCCAGCGGCGCGGCGACGGAGAGGAAGGCGTCCAGGGGAGAGGCGCGCATGGTCGCGGCCACTTCCAGCAATCTCCGGCCTTGGCTCTCGAAGGCCGACTGCATGGGCTGCACCGTGAAAGGGAGCGAGTAGAGCAACGAGGCGACGACAAGGCCCCGGAAGGTGAAGGGGAGCGGGTCCATCCCCAAGGCGGCGGTCAAGTGCCCCAGCGGCCCGTGAGGACCCATGGCCAGGAGCAGGTAGAACCCAAGGACGGATGGAGGCAGGACCAGTGGCAGGGAGACCACCGCGGCGACAGGGCCCTTCCACCGCGAAGCGGTGCGGGCGAGCCACCACGCCAGGGGAGTGCCGACCGCCAGGAGGATGGCCGTGACCGAAAGCGCCAACCGAAGGGTCAGCCAAAGCGACAGCAGGTCGTTCCGGTCCACCCCGTCACTTTCGGGGAGGTGGGGGCGGTGCCGAAAATCCGAATTTGGACAGGATCCGTTTTGCCTCGGGGCTGGTCGCGAACTCGGAGAAGCGGCGGGCCGTGTCGTTCTTCGCGCCTCGTGCCGTGAGCACCCAACCCTGGACCAGCGGGGAGTGCAGGGAATCGGGAATCATCGCCCAGGTCCCGCGTCGGGTGGAATCCAGGCCCATGACCAGCGATTGGGCCACGATCCCCACCTGCGCGGCGCCGGTTTGGGCGAACTGGAGTGTTTGGGCGATGTTCTCTCCATACACCAGTTTGGGTTCCACTTTCTCCCATACCCCGGCCTTGCGCAGTGCTTCCTCGGCGCGCTTGCCATAGGGCGCGTGCTCTGGATTGGCGATCGCCACCTTCCCGATCGATGTCAATGCGAGATCCGCCAGGGTCCAGCGCGACACGTCCCGCTCGGAGCTCCAGATCACCAGGCGTCCCACGGCGTAGGGTTCCACCGTGGACCCGGCCAAACCGTCCTTGGCCAAGCCCTGGGGGAAGGCGATGTCCGCGGAGAAGAACAGGTCGTAGGGAGCGCCTTGGCGGATCTGCGCGTCGAGCTTTCCCGAGGACCCGTAAACGACGGAGATCGCGTCGTTCGGGTGGATTTTCCCGTACGCGGTCACGATTTGGTCCAGCGCGTATTGGAGATCGGCGGCCGCCGCCACCGTGAGGGCTTGGGCGGCTGTGGCCAAGGCCAAAAAAAGGAGGATCAGGCGCGAGTGGTTCATGGAGCGGTGCCTTTGCAGAAGGGGCGATGCCGAGTGGAAACCCTTTTCCAAACGGAACATAACCAGTTCCGTGCCAAGGGAGGATCGGAGGTCTTTTCGATGGAAAGGATGCGGTGGACTGTGGCAATATCGGACAATGGAGTCCATTTGAAGATGTTGTCACTTCGATGCCCTCGCCTGTCGGCCGTTCCACGGGCGCCGCCCTTGTGTCGGCCTCGGGCCCGTGGCTATCTTTCCCGCTCCATTGGAGAGGTGGCAGAGTGGTCGATCGCGGTGGACTCGAAATCCATTGTAGGGCAACCTACCGGGGGTTCGAATCCCTCCCTCTCCGTTGAGACCAGATCCGAGAAGATCCGACGAAGGCCGGGAAACCCAATTGAATATTGGATTCCGGCCTTTCTCGTTTTTCGGGGAGGCATCCCAGGTGGCCAAGGCAAAGGGATGCTGGTACTTCGCCGACTAGCCCGAAGCTGGTTCTCGCCGGTCACTCCCCGGAAAGAGCCCGTTCGATCCCCCGCGGGGTGTAGAAACTATTCAACGGTAATGATCGCAATCGGTCTCTTTGGACTCTGGAGCAGCCATATGTTCGGAAGGAAAATGGTAGTGCAGTTCCGTTTGCGCGAAGTCCGAGGCAGCGTGGAAGCTTGAGCGGTTTGCCTGGGAGGCTGAGGGCGCGAGCGAGTATCACAAGCAATCTGCGGAGATCTTTCCACCCACCCGAGGAAACCTGCCATGATGAAAACATCCTACTCGCTTGGAGCCGCCCTGGTCGGCATTTTCTGTTCGGCTCCCGCCGGGGCGGCAACCGTGGACAGCATCACCGGGATCGTTTCGGACGCTGCCTCGAAGGCGCCGCTCGGCCAGGTGAGCGTGACTTCCGAAGGGGTCGCGACCACGACGGATGCCACCGGATTCTTCCGTCTGCTGCTTCCGCTCACAACCGCCATTTCCCCTGAATCGTCCCAGGGCTCGCCGCTGGCGCGATGGAACGCGAACGATGCCTCCATCAGTTGGTCGGGATTTTCGGGAAGCGTTTCCATCCGGGTGCAGGATGTCCGCGGCCAGGTGGTGGGCCAGTACACTTCGGAGCAGAATTCGACCAGCACCGGCGTTTCGCTCCAGGGATTGCCCTCGGGACTCCTGATCGCCACCTTGAAGGCGGGAAATCGGTTCGAGGTGTTGAAGTTCTTCCACTCGGGATCGCGTGCCCAGCTGTCGCAGAATCCGTCTTCCTCCGGGTTGGTGGCGCTTGGCCGGGCCCTGGCGACGAGCAAATCCCACAGCGTGGTGTTCTCGAAGACGGGCTACGCCAGCGCCACGGTGGTGGTTGCCGCGGGCACCCAGGCTCCCCTGGCCGTAGGCCTCTCCGCGAACGCCTCGACGGGTGCAATCAGCTTGTTCGATGGAAAGACGCTCGCGGATTGGACAGCGGCACCACCGGCCGACTTCAAGGTGAACACCGTCGACCAGGCCATCCAGCTCTCGGGGGCTGGAAGAGGCGTTCTCTACACCACGGCCATGTACCTCCACTACAGGGTGATCTATTCGGTGCGGCACATCTTCACGGGCGCCGATCACTATTCCTGCGTGCTGATCTTCGGTCAGAACAACAAGGCCGACGCCCTGGCCGGCTACCAGTTGGGATTGCCGAGCAGCCACCACTGGGACTACAGGCCTGGAAAGACCGCCTCGGGGGACGGTTGGATAACGACGTTCAACAGTCCGTCCATCAACAGGGCCAATTGGACCCAGTGCGAGGTGTTGGTGAACACGAGGGCGGGAACGGCATCGGCAGCGGTGGCCCAGCCCCCCGGGACCAAGGCGACGAAGATCCTCACCTTCAGCGATCCGTCGGTGAAAACGTACAACCCCTCTTCATTCGGGCTCCAATCGCACAATGCCGGCCTCGAGGACGAGTACAAGGACATCACCATCGAAGTCGATCCCGCCGTGGATTCCCTGATCACGACGAGATGACTTCACGATCCGATCCGGCCATCGCGCCGTAGCGTGCAGGGGACAAGGGGCCCGACCCTTGTCCCGAACCTGCCGAGGGGCTACCTTGAGGATCTGAGTTTTGCGGAAATCCGGACTTTGCCGGATCTCCCCTTCCGTTTGTCGCGGCGCAAGCCGCGACCATGATGCCAGGGCCCGCGCGGCATCGCGCGGCTGAACCCCGCCAGGCCCGGAAGGGAGCAACGGTGTGTCGATTGCGGTGGGCGCCGCGGCAACCCTGGTTTTGAAGGCCTCGGAGGGAAGCCCTCTCCGGGGCCTTCGTTCCTCTACTCCAGCAGTCGTTCCACCATCCGCCGTTCCGGCTCGGCAAGACCGTGCAGCCACTGACGCAGCTTGTGGCGCCCGAATTCGTGCTGGGAGCATTGGCGCGGCGTGGAGCCGCCCAGTTCCGGTCGGGGGATGTCCAGGATCGCGGTGGCACGCACGTCCGGCGAGGGGACCGCAGTCTTCAGCCGCAGCGCCAAGGCGAAAAGGCGGTCGTGCAGCGGGAGCCACGCCTCGTTGTGGATGTCCGGGCGCAGGTGCACTTGCGTGGCGAGTCCGAATTCGTGGAGTACGCGATCGTACCCGATCTGGAGCTCGCGACGTCCTTTGGCCCCGGGGAAGACCGAGACCGAGAGCCCCAGGAAGCGGTGCCCCAGATGGGTGAGAACCCGGGACAGGATCGCATCCCCGGCCTGGAACCTGTGGTGGGCGAAACTCCTGTGGACGGCGATCCTCCGATCCGCTCCGATCCGGTGCAAGGTCCAGGTGTCTTCGGATCCGGAAACGACCTCCCAGGGCTCCCAGGAAGCAAGGGCCCATTCGTCCAGCTTGCTCCCTCCACGGAGGTCCGTGGATTCCAACGCCCGGGCGGCTCGGCACAGGGGACGCGATTCCGAATACATGTGGAACCAGTCCCAGAGGAAGTGGTCGGCCAGGATCTGTCGGTCGGTCGCCGCCTCCATGGACTCCCGGAACCGGTCCGGTTGCTCGTCGAGGAAGGCGAACCACATCTCCTGCATCGTCCGTCCTTCGCGCAGGGCCAGGAGCAGGAGGGACCGCAAGGAGGCGTGGGCGATCTCCACCGGGACCTGTCCCGCAGGATGCGGAACGCCTTCGAACGGACCGCAGCAGTCGGCGAGTTCCAAGCCGGACAGACAGGGGCAACTCGTGCCGGAATTCGTCATCCGGGCCGAACCCGGTGGGCTGGCCGAAGGGAGATCAGATGTCGAGGGTTCCCACGAGGTGGGCGTTGTCCTCGATGAACTTGCGGCGGGGCTCCACCTCCTCGCCCATCAGGATCTCGAACATCTCGTCGGCGGCCATGGCGTCCACGAAGTTCACCTGCCGCAGCGTGCGGTGGGCCGGCATCATGGTGGTGGTGGCCAACTGCTCGGGGTTCATCTCGCCCAGGCCCTTGTAGCGCTGGATGTAGACGCCCTTGCGGTCGCCGGCTTCGGCCAGGATGATCTCCAGCTCGTTTTCCTCGTAGGCGTACTTCTCGTGCTTGCCCCACTTCACCTTGTAGAGCGGCGGCTGCGCGATGTACAGGTACCCGGCCCGGATCAGCTCCGGCATGAAGCGGTAGAAGAAGGTGAGGAGCAGGGTCTGGATGTGGGAACCGTCCACATCCGCGTCGGTCATCAGGATGATCTTGTGGTAGCGGACCTTCTCCAGGTTGAACAGCTCGCCCACGCCGGAGCCGATCGCCTGGGCGATGGTCTGGATGGCCTCCGAGCCCAAGGCGCGATCGATGCGCACGCGCTGCACGTTGAGGATCTTGCCGCGCAGCGGCATGATGGCCTGGAACACCCGGTCCCGCGCCTGCTTGGCCGAACCTCCGGCGGAATCGCCCTCCACCAGGTACAGTTCGCATTCCTCGGGCTTGCGGCTCTGGCAGTCGGCGAGCTTTCCGGGGAGACCCGATCCTTCCAGCACGTTCTTGCGCCGGGCGAGCTGGCGGGCCTTGCGCGCCGCCTCGCGGGCCGTGGCGGCCTGGATGATCTTCTCCACGATGGACTTCGCCACCGCGGGGTTCTCCTCGAACCACTTCTGGAGGGCCTCGTAGGCCAGCGCCTCCACCTGGCTCTTGACCTCGGAGTTGCCCAGCTTGTGCTTGGTCTGGCCCTCGAACTGGGGCTCCGCCAGCTTCACGCTGACGACGGCTGTCAACCCTTCGCGGGTATCGTCGCCCTCGATGGCCAGGTCCTTGAGCTTTCCCTGGAGCTTGGTGTTGGCGTATTGGTTCACCACGCGGGTGAGGGCCGCCTTGAAGCCGGATTCGTGCGTGCCGCCGTCGGTGGTGTGGACGTTGTTCACGAAGCTGTACAGGACTTCCGTGTAGGAGTCGTTGTATTGCATCGCGATGTCCACCGGTATGGGGTCGGTGGCCGAGATCCGGATGGGCTTGGGGTGGATGGGCGTGCGCTTGCGGTCCAGGTACTCCACGTAGGCTTCCAGGCCTCCCGGGAAGTGGAAGTTCTCCTGGTGCAGCGGATCTTCCGCGGGGAGGCGTTCGTCCGTGAAGAGGATGTTGAGTTCGGGATTGAGGAACGCGAGGTCGCGCAGGCGGTTCGCGATCACGGAACGGTCGTAGATCAGTGTCTCGAAGATCTCGGCGTCGGCCGCGAACTCCACCGTGGTTCCGCGCTCCTCGGTGGTGCCCAGGACCTCCAGCGGGCTCGCGGTCGCACCGCGCACGAAGCGCTGGCGATGGATGCGACCGTTGCGCATCACCTGCACCACGAGCTCGGAGGCCAGCGCGTTCACGCAGGAGACGCCCACGCCGTGCAGACCTGCGGAAACCTTGTAGGTGTGGTCGTCGAACTTGCCGCCGGCGTGCAGCTTGGTCATGACCACTTCCACGCCCGACATTCCCGACTCGTGCATGTCGGTGGGGATGCCGCGACCGTTGTCCGTCACGCGGATGCGGTTTTCGGGAGTGATGCTGACCTGGATCAGGGAGCAGTAGCCTGCCAACGCCTCGTCGACGGCGTTGTCGACCACTTCCCAGACCAGGTGGTGCAGGCCGCGCTGGTCGGTGGACCCGATGTACATCGCGGGTCGCTTGCGGACCGCTTCCAGACCCTCGAGGATCTTGATGGAAGAGGCGTCGTAATCGCTGGCGGGGGGCACGTTGAACTCATCGGTCATAGACGTGCAAAGGTAGTTGCGTTCGCCTACCCAGGGGCTGCTGCCCCTACGCCGCGGTTCCGATCCGCGGCTACCCTACCCAGGGGCTGCCGCCCCTACGCCGCGGTTCCGATCCGCGGCTACCCTGCCCAGGGGCTGCCGCCCCTGCGGGCGGGTTCCAATCCCGCTCTACCCTGGCCCGATTCGGTGGCCTGGATTGCCACCTCATCGGCCATGTGGGGTGCTCGTCTCAATGGCCGATTCAGGCGACTTCGCGCTCCTCCATCATCGCATCGAATTTCCGGCTTTCCTCCACCACTGCGCGGGCGATTTCCCACTTGCGAGACTCGGGATCGTCCGATCGGCCCCGCGGAACCAGGAAGACGCCGTAGACCTTGATGGCCAGGAGGGCCAGGTGGCTGGGGGCGGTGGGCACCATGCCGTTGGGGAAGCATTCCGGGTGTCGGGCGATGAAGTCCGCCGCGGCCAGGATGGCATCGTGCTCCAAACGGTCTTGTTCGGTCGGGTAGGAGAACCTCCACCGACGGACGCGCTCGTTGATCTCCGATTTTTCGTCTTCGTCGCCCGCAGCGAGACCCGTCGCCGCGAAGATCCGGCAATCGTAGCGGCGGCAGGTCTGCGGTCGCTGGGGGTAGATGGAGCAATCCCCTCCCACGAGCATCGGGCAACGGCCATGCTCGTCGTAGCCCATGAGCACGTTGCCTCTGGGCATGGCCGGCGCGGCGAACAGCAGCCTTGGATCGATGCGTTCCAGGGTGCTGGTTTCTTCGGGCCGGATGTGGATGAAGTACGAGGACCGGCAGCAGCCCCGGCAATCGCCGCAGTCCACGTCGGAACCCGAGGATTCCAGAAGGGCGTTCCGTGACCGGGCCAGCCAGGCCGAGAAGGCTCCGGCATCCAGTCCAGCATCCAGAGTGGGTTGGCTTGGACAGAGAGGATCGAGGTTCATCACGCCTCCAAGCGTAGGCAATCCAAGCCGGAAGGGACTCGAACGAGGCTCATTTGTAATCAAATTTATTGTTATACATGTCACAAAATTCGTGGTTAGAAAAAATATTTATCGATAAATACTGGATCATATCAGCTTTTGATGAAAAACTTGTAATCAATAAATTGCATCTACATGTCGTTCGGCTCTATCTTCCCTCCACAAGGAGAGCGGGACAATGCCCATCGACATCTACCTGTACGACGACTACCGCAAGGTTCTGGCGGATCTCTGGGAGCATCGCAAGGCCACCCAGCCGGGCCTGACCCACAGGGTCTTCGCCCGGGAAGCGGGATTTTCGAATCCCGGATTCCTCGGGGATGTGGTCGCCGGACGCAGGAAGCTGTCTCCCGAGGCCTTGCTGAAGATGGTCCGCGGTTTCGGTCTGCGCGGTGGAGAAGCGGAATTCTTCAAGTTGCTGGTGCGCCACGGCCAGACCCGCGAATCCCAGGAACGCCAGGACATTTGGAGACAGATTCTGGGACGGCGGTCCAGGGCCAGCTTCACCCGCATGAACCCCGCCTTGGTCCGGTACTACCAGGACTACCGCTACCCCCTGGTTCGCACCGCGCTCCAATGCATGGATTGGCGCGGAGAGCCCGCCGAACTCGCGACCTTCGTGGATCCTCCCATGGCTCCGGCGGTGGCTTCGCGCATCGCGAACGACCTCAAGACCTGGGGGCTCGTGGCCGTCGACGACAAGGGGCGCTGGAAACCCACCAGCGATTTCGTGGAACCCCCTCCCACGCTGGGCGAGCAGGTGAGAGAATTGAACCGGACCTGGATCGGGCACGGCGCCGATGCCATCGCCCGCTTCCCGGTGGACAGGCGGCACATCTCCACCATGCTGCTATCCGTTTCGTCCGAGACCGCCCAGGAAGTGCGTCGCCGCGTCGAGACCTTTCGCTCCGAACTTTTCGAGCTCCTGAGAGCCGACAAGAAACCAGACCGGGTGCTGCAACTTTCAATCCAATACTTCCCGCGCAGCCGGGACAGGGAGGCAACATGAGACACGCAATCATCCTGATCGGGGCAGCCCTGCTCCTGGCTTCGTGCGACAGCAGCACGACGGCGAACGGCCCCAACGCCGGCGGGGACGATTTCCCCAACGCACTGGGCCGCGCCTTGGCCCTGGGGATGGACTCCTCCAAGGCCTGGAACGGACTGGATTCGGCCAACACCGGAACCGGCAGCGGGAATGCGCTCTCCGACACCGCGAGCGTGCTCGCGTCCGCTCGGTCCTTCGCCGCCGCCTGCGTGAACGACACCACGGCAGGCCTCCTCGCGGGCACCACCCAGGCATTTTTCGCCACCAACGTCTGCATGGGTGGGTCGAGCTACGTCCACGACTCCGTGGTGGTCGCCGCTTCCTCGGTGGTCGATGGCAACGATACCGCCTACTGGTTCTCGTCCGACACGGTGGTGCCGGGATACAGCAGCCTGACCACCGCCCGCCCAGGTCCCGGACGTCCTTTCTTCCTGTCCAAGGTGGACACCGGCAAAATCCTGCTGAACACCACGCGCCGTGCCGGGAATTGGCAAGATCTCCAGACCTTGGTGGCGAGCGGAGGAGCGGACGGCATCCTGGGAACCGGCGGGGACAACGCCTTCTGGTCGGGCACCCGAGCGCTACTCTACGACGGCGACACCACCATTTGGTTTTCGGTGACATCCGCCATCGCGGGTGCGCCCGTGATTCCCGGGACCGGAAGCCCGCAGGATTCGGGAACGGCTCTGGTCCAGAAATTGACGCGCAATGCCCTGGTCCGCAAGCTGGAGCGGGGTCTGCTCGTCGCGTTCCGCGACACCACCGGCAACTATCCGCTCTACTGGCAGGCCACCACCCAGTGGATCACGGGCGCCAACCGCTGGCAAGCCGTGATCGGACCCGATCCGGTCGATTCGTCCTTCCACCCCCGGGACACGGTGACGGTGATCGACCGCTTCCACGCGGGGATCCTCGCGGACTCCACCCGCATGGAAGTCCGCGCCTTGCTGGGACCGGATCCACGCAAGCACGACCGGGATTCCCTGTTCTCGGTGCGGCTGGAGCGCCTGCGGACGCTGCAATTCGATCGCCACACCGTCTGGCAGTTCACATCCGACAACCCCGTGGCCAACGGTTCGGAGTCCAAGTCCGGAACCCTGTACGCGGAGGTCGACCGCGCCGACGGCACCTATGTGAAGTTCACCGGCACCTGGGGAGGAGGGGTCTTCACGGGCACCTACACGACCCCCACGGCCACCGGGACCATCGTCGTGGCCCGCGACGGATCGGTGGTCAGCACCGGGAAATAGGACAGGCCCTTTCTATTTTGCCTGCTTCTATGGACGAACTGGAATCCGCCAAGCGCAGGGCTGCTGCCGCGGCCCTGGAACTGGTGGAAGATGGGATGCGGCTAGGGCTCGGGACCGGCTCCACCGCACGCCACCTGGTGCTCCTCCTGGCCGAGCGCATCCACACCACGGGTCTGCGGGTCCAGTGTTGCGCCACCAGTCGGGACACTTCGGACCTCGCGCGGTCGCTGGGGATCGAAATCGGCGACTTGGACGATCTGGGGGAGCTGGATCTGGCCATCGACGGGGCCGACGAGATCGATCCGCGCCTGAACCTGGTCAAGGGCGGGGGAGCCGCCCACTTCCGGGAGAAGATCGTGGAGAAGGCGGCGCGCCGGTTCGTTGTGATCGCCGACCACACCAAGCTGGTGGCTACCCTGGGTACGACCCGCAAGATACCGCTGGAAATCCTTCCCTTCGCCTGGCACACCACCTGCCGCCATCTGGAGAGGGTGGGCGGTCGCATCCAGGCGCGCCGGGGAGTCGACGGCGAGATCCTGCACTCGGACAACGGGAACTTCCTGGTGGACGGAGATTTTGGCCCCGTTCCCGACCCCGCCGCGTTGGCCTCCCGATTGGACGGCGTCACGGGGCTCCTGGAACACGGCCTGTTCGTGGGGATGGTGGAGGTCGCCTTCGTGGCTCAAACGGACGGATCCGTCGCCAGACTGGTCCGTACTCCGGCCGAGTAAGCCTGGCCGGGGAGCGTGAGGGGCCGTGGCCGGAACCGCCATCGGCGAATTAACATGATGGGTACCCACAGATCGAAGGAGTTTCCCATGCGTCGATCCACCCTGGCCCTGGCCGCGATCCTGGGGGCGAGCGCCCTCGCGAGCGCCACCTGCGACGACACCCTGTACCTGCAGTCGATCACCGTGTACCGGCAGAGCCTGAAGAACGACACCACCCTGGGGACCTGGGACTCCACCGTGGTGAATCCGTGGAGCTTGACGGACCTGTTGAACGCGGGGCCGGTGGGGTATTCCATGACGGGCTTCAGCGCCGACACGGTTCGGCACTACCTGCGATTCTCCTCCGACTGCACTCCCGATTCCGTCTCGAACGTCCTGGTGGCCGCGGTGCGCGATTCGCTGGTCGGATTGGCGCAAGCGATCTCGGTGGACACGGCGGAGAATCCGCAGAAGGTGGACAGGATCGGAGACGGGATCAGAGTGATCACATTGAGCGATAGCGCGGCAAACTACCAAATTGCTCTGACGTATTTGTGGCAATCCACACCGAGTTTCCAGATCGGTCTGTTGCAGGACTCCACCACCATCGAAGGCTGGACCAGTCTGGCGCATTCCTACACGTACACCCACAACGGCTCCGGTACGGGCATCTCCCTCAACAGGAGCCTGGAAACGGTGGATGCCGCCGAGGGTATCACTCTCGGAAACATCCATACATTCCTCCAGAACCAACCGCTCGTTTCCGCCACTGGCGGGATCGATTCAGTCCGAATCGATCTGGCGCTCTACAAATACGTGTACGGAACCATCCATCCCTCCGCGATCGTTCCGCGAACAGCCTCCGTCCGTGGATTCTCGGCTCACGGGGTTGCCGGAGGGGTGGAGATCCAACTAGGTCAAGCGACACGCGTCCAGATCATGAGCGTGGACGGAAAGATGGCGACAAGTTTTGCCGCCCATGCGGGATCGAATCTGTGGGACGGCCGCGGCGCTTCCGGAAACCGTCTGCCCGGCCTCTGGATCGTGCGGGCCGAAGGCGTGGGGGCGGTGCCGGTCGTCTTGCGGTGACCGTCTCGTAGGGGCGATTCACGAATCGCCCCGTAAATCGGAACGATTCCACCGACGGGGATTGTCCAGGATGTATGCCCTGACGTGTTCCAATTCGATCGCATCGCGAATTACCCTGTCGTGGAAATTCCGTTGCCAAACGGAAGACCCGGGCGTTCCGCGTTGGATGTTGATCCATTTGGCTGTTGTCATTTTGAACCGACCCACAAATCGTGAAATCGCCATCCGACGTCGCTTATGGACATTCGATGCGTCCCCCCTGTGTAGGGGCGATTCATGAATCGCCCCTACGGTTGATGCGTCCCCGATATTCGGAACCATTCCCATGTCGCAGATCATCACGATGCCGTGGACATGATCGGGCATGACCACAAATTCATCCGAGGTCACATTGGGAAACCCTGACGCCAATTCCTGCCAAACCAGTCCCATATGTCTTCCAGCATCGGTCAGGAACATTCGATCATTCTGGATCTGGCCGAACAGAGGCGCTCGACCATGCGTGCAGATCGTCAGAAAATAGGCGCCGGGACCGGAATAGTCGTGGGAGGCGTATCGAATTGATCTTCGGCGATGCCGAATCTCGATTGGCAAGATATCCATGTCTATCCCTTCAACATTGATGGGAAGAAATTCAGGCTCTTCCCGTTTTCGTGTGGGTAAAATCTTGACATAAGCTGTCATCACCATGGCGGCAATGTGTTGGTGAGGACTTTGAGTCGGAGGTATTCCTCGTCCCGGATTCCATAGGCTCGCCTC